>ENA-OWOZ01000020-OWOZ01000020.1-bioreactor-metagenome-genome-assembly--contig:-NODE-20-length-228706-cov-16.028470_pt1 | contig 228706 bp, 220 predicted proteins | sample MGYA00238140_ERZ651804 | MGnify/ENA primary metagenome ERZ651804 (study PRJEB26910, sample SAMN07631232) | bioreactor metagenome | isolation source: Switchgrass digestor | place: USA: Dartmouth...
CGCAAACCAACTTCACTGGCTAGGTGTTGATAAAACAGGTGTTTATTTCTTTGTTCAGAAAGAAGAGCAAAATGAATTAGTAAACTATCTAGTCCGGGTAGATATTGCAACTCAAGAGACAGTTGCGAAACGTTTTGCGGGTTATGGTGCACACTTGCCAGATGACCCATTATATAATGGATCTATCTTCACATTTTCGACTGTTGGTACTAGAGGGTTTAAAGACGGATAATTCTCGTTGCCTGGGTTTAATAATTACATTGATAAGTTCGATTTTGCAACTGAAAATCATGAACGCTATTATATCACTTTCAGCCAGAAATCAGGTACTTACATATTAACGTACAGTGAATATGACAATTCCGTTTATTATTGTGATTTACTTAGCATATGGACAACAGAAAGCAGCGAACCAATAAAAATCATGAAATACTGTCTCTCAACAGCGAAATTAAGTGTGTTTTGCCGCTTTAAGCGAGAGGCAGTCGGTTTATTTGATCAGCTCAAAGCATGTGGAGACAATCTGTATTACTTAAATAATCTAAATGATAAAATAGTAATTTATAAATTCAAACTTTGAAACATGATCAAGAGACTCGTTAAGTTAAAGAGAGATTTATTGAGAGTAAACGAAGATACAGATAATAGTGTTTCATATAAATATAAAAATAATAGGAAGATTTGTTTGTGCTAATTCTCTTTTTTAATATCATGGAAGCAGGTGAAAAAATGATCATTGTTTTATCTTCAGCCTGGGACAACATTCTAGCCAACCGGCGTTTTTCACTGATTATTATTTTAGGTATTGCTTTATGCACATTTATATGCGGAACAGTTGCCATATATTTGCTGGGCAGTTTTCTTGAACCACGTGCTTTACGGGATTTTGTGCAGACACGGACACTGCAAGTCAGCTATGCTTACTTGCCAGGCAACACCATTGGTTTCGATAGGGGTGTTGGACTATAAATTGCCCAAGACAGAGAGTGAAATTGCGCGATTCAAGTCTGAAATTGACGGGATAGAGCATGTGTACCTTGAGGATATCCAAAACAAGGTAATATTTACAGATGTAGAAAAGCGATTCAGTATAACGGGAGCACTTAGTTATGTTCTTGGTGATTATATTGCTGGAAAGGAGCTGCAAATCATTCAAGGCAGTAGTCCCCAGATGGGTAAAGGTTCCAATCTGCCAGAGATTATGATCCATCAGCAATTGGCAGATAATATGCGCCTTGGTCTTGAGGATCTGATTCAGGTCAATGAGCAAACCTATCGCATTGTTGGTATCTATACAGTCAAAGAAGTGTCTCTATATTCATCCTCATTTAGCAATCAAGAACGACAAGTACTCGCTTATGTGGTAGGAGATATCCATTTTCATGATATCAATTTTCCTGAATCAGCAACATTGTCTATTGTACCGCAAGCAGCGTATTTTGATAGCGTCTTTGAACAGTTAGAAAACCGCCTGCAGAATAAGGAGTTTGGTTATGTAATTATCAAAACTAAGGTACCTCGATCCCGATTGTTTCCTGATCAACAGCTATATGAATTGAACGTGATTTGCATCATTTATATAGGGGCTATTATCATCGGTGCTATTTTGATGATCGTTAATATTCAGATGAACCGGATACGCGGTATAACTCGAGAAGTGGCGTTGATGAAAGCGCTTGGCGTTAAAGATGCACGGGTTTTAGCAATCATTTCCGTTCAATATGGGCTTCTTTCTCTCTGCGGAAGCTTGCTGGGTTCTATTGGCTTAATGCTTGTAATAGGTAACATGCCACCAGAACTTAAACCTTTTATGAATGAAACATTGATTCTACTTACTATCTCATTACTTTTTATAGTTATTTTTACCATCGCTATTGGGGTGATACCAGCTCGCTATTGTCTTAAAACCGATGTCACTTTATATAGAGCAAATCGTGATTAGGAGGGAAAGACTTTGTATCGGCAAGATGGAATTGAAAAAGCACGAATTATACTACTGGTTTGTCAATTATCTTTGTCACTGATAGGTGTAATAACTTCCTGCGCACTAACTATCGGAATCATACAATTCTTTGATTATGACTGGTATGATGATTTGTATATTATTACATCATCACGTTCGAATCATCCACTAATAACTGGGTGGGGAATTGATTTAAATGACATTCTCTTGGATGAATTGAGCGAGAAAATTGCGGTAGTTGATGAAACAGCGACCTTTGCCAGATTGTATCGCAATTGGGGCGGTTATCACGCATATGGACCAAATGGCGAGTTTCGCAGCAATCGCTTGGCTCAGATGGATGCTTCACTAGTGGCAGAGATCGGTTTGATGAATTTGCAGTTAGATTCCTATTTGCTGGAAAACGCTCCGGCACGGGTGCTCGTTTCACGTTATTTCGCACAAACCCTATTTGGCCATGAAGACGTTCTTGGTGCTCAGATACAGCTGCGCTCAAGTGAAGATGATCACACCTATGAGACATTTACCATATGTGGTACATTCGATGACCACCAAGGCAGTCAAAGGTACTTGGACATCAATTCCGAAATCCTGCTGCTTGATCCTCTTAGCAACCATGATTTTCGTGAAGTAGGCAATCTCATTATTAAAACTAAGGCTAAGGCAGAATCAGTCTTAGCAATTACGATGGAATATGTTAGAGGTATAAATCGTTTTGTTGAAGACTTGAACATTCAGCCATACAAAGTTTTTCTCCAATCTGAAGTTGAGCTTTTTAATGTTTTTTCTGGGGCAATCACTTTATGGTTTCTCAGTGGCATTGCCATAATTTTAACGGTGATTGGTATGGTCCTTGTGTTATCAGGCAAAATTGCCGAGGGACATTTTCAGATTGGCTTGCACTATGTGCTTGGTATTGCACCTCGAACAGTGCGCCGAACCATCATCTTATGGCTACTACCCCTGTTGCTACTGGCCTTGGTGATTGCATTAGTGATTGCCTTAATTTTGTTTCCGACCACAGCAACTGGAGTAATCTCTATGACTCGAGAACTCATGGGTATGCAGTATAGTATGTCATGGTTAATTACAGCAGCATTCATAATAGGTGCTGGTATGTTGCTAATTGTCTATTTAGTTACTTCATATGCTACATGGAAGATTACCCGAATTGAACCTATTGTGGCTGTGCAGAAACGGATCTAACTGGTTAGGAGGTAGGATGGATGATCATATTGGAAAATGTTGTAAAAAACTATCCGACGAGAAACCTTGAACCAGGCTATGTGTCAGTATTGAATAAAGTAAATCTTACAGTTGAATCAGGTCAGTTTGTGCAAATTGTGGGGCCATCTGGCTCAGGAAAATCGACGTTGCTTTATATATTAGGATTGCTGATGTCTATCGATGAAGGCAGGTATATTCTTAATGGTCAAGATACTGCTAAAATGTCAGCCCATGAAAAGCAGGAAATACGTTTGCAAACCTTTGGATTTGTTTTTCAAGATTATTGGCTGTTTGAGCGTTTTACAGTGCGGCAAAATGTCGAGTATCCTCTTAAACATGTAGGTATCAAAAAAGAAGAACGGCGGAAACGAGTAGAGCTACTTTTAGAAAAAGTTGGGTTAAGCGAACGGATGGACTTTTATCCTAGCATGCTTTCTGGTGGAGAGCAGCAGCGCGTTGCTATAGCCAGAGCTTTGGCTAATAATCCATCGGTAATACTTGCTGATGAACCTACAGGTAATTTGGACAAAACCATGACTCACAAGATCATGGAGCTGTTGAAGAACTTGAATCAAGAAGGAGTAACTATTGTTATGGTGACACATGACGAGAATCTGCACCAATACGCTCATGTGGTGTACCGTCTTGATGATGGAGTGCTTGTTGAGAAAAATATGCAGCTAAAACACAGTGTCTGAGTGTGAAACTTGAAACGGAGGTTGTCTAAAGATGTGGAAGTCTAGTCTTAAAGGCTTCCACATCTTGTGTTTTAACCTATTGGTGTTCTGGCTGGCAGCAGGAGATTTTGACGCAATCGAGAATTGATTATCCATCAACTGACAACAGAACACTGAATGAGAAGGTAGGTCCAGGATACTTGTGCGTAAAGTATTGATAATACTCACAACCATTTTATTAATTTCTGGAATTGGGTTTACTGCAGAACTGGATTATACAGTAGATGCAGAGAAAGTGACTTTGCGGGTATATGTGCCAGTGGGTAGTGGCTATCGAGTGTGGCAGAATACTAACCCAATGAAAGTGATCGTTGACTTGGACCACCAGCTATCCGATATGCCTAAGAATGTTGAATTTAAGGATAATGCTCTAAAAGCACTACGTGTAAATAAGGGGCAGGGTTCGATTGGAACCCGGATTGTGATGGATTTTAATTATCTGATGCCCCAAGTTGATTGGCAGCTGGATGGTGAATGGTTGACTGTCACTGTTAACAAGTTATATGTGGAAACCACTGTCACTACAATTGCTTATGGAGTTAAGTATGGGCATATGCGCAAGGGTATTGCTGCAGGCCCGTTGATCATTAATTATTTGGAAGTGCGGTACCTGGATCCCTTGGTGGAAATCCGAACTGTTTTATCGCAGGATCAGATTTATGGGCGGGAAAAAGTAAGCTCAATGGCAATTCGCAGCAATGCCATCGCTGCAGTGAATGGATTGTACTTTGACTCTGACGGACGTCCATTGGGATTATTGGCCATTGATGGCAGGCTGATCAGTGAACCATATGCCAACCGTACAGCCATAGGGATCAAACCTGGCGAGATTAAAATTGATCAAGTAGGCTTTACTGGTAAGATAATAATAAGCGATGGTCAGGAGTTTGCTATTTCCGGAATCAATCGTCCACGCCTTACTAATGAATTGATTGTTTATACCCCTGATTATGGTGAGACTTCGCGTACTAATATTTACGGAGTAGATTTGGTCGTAATCGATGGTATTGTGGTTGAGAAGGCTGCAGGGTCGGTTGTTATACCGCGAAATGGAATTGTTGTCTCTGGTCATGGTAAGGCACGCGATTTTCTAAATCAGGTAGCAGTGGGTGATCGCCTGGAAGTTGAGTTAAAGCTAGAGCCAGATTGGCTTGCTGAGGGTTTTCAACATATTATTGGTGGAGGCCCCCGTTTGGTGAAAGATGGACAGGTGTACATTACTGCTGATGTTGAACGTTTCCAAGCTGATATTGCTGGCAGCCGTGCTCCACGTACTGCATTGGGAATCACTGCTGATCGCCGGCTGTTGATTGTCACAGTCAATGGTCGACAGCAGGGCGTCAGTGTTGGTATGACTTTAGAAGAACTGGCTGAGTTGATGATTGAATTAGGGGCTGTTGAGGCAATGAATCTTGATGGAGGCGGATCGACAACCATGGTGATCCGTAATCGTGTATTGAACATTCCATCAGATGGAACAGAACGCCCAGTCAGCAATGCACTTGTAATCATTACTCCGGAAAGCAGGCAATAAGGAGTTGGCTCTCATGAACTATAAAAAATTGATTTTGACTGGGATTTTCTTGTGTTTGTTTTCTTCTGCAGTAATGGGAGCAACCGCAGTTTATCCTATTGACCAAGTATATCCAGGATTAAAAGGAATTGGTAAAACTGTTGTACGTGGTATAAAAATTGAAGAGTTTGCTGTTGAGGTCATTGATGTGATCCCGCAGCCAGCGTCCACCCCACCATTGATTATGGTTGAAGTCAGTGGTGATGTCATCGATCGCAGTGGTGGAATTGCTTCGGGCATGAGCGGCAGCCCCATTTATATTGATGGAAAACTTTTGGGTGCACTGAGTCATGCCTATGAATACTCGAATTTTCGGATTGGATTAGTAACACCAGCTGAGGCGATGCTGGCGCTTTTGGATATGTTTCCTCAATATGAACAGGTGATACCTGCTGGTTTTGCTGAGATTAAAACACCTGTTGCTGTTAGTGGAATTAAGGCCAGAGCCCTGGAAGCGTTGAGTGATAAGCTCAAGGCGCATAATGTGCAGGTGATACCTGGTGTGAGTGGCATCATGCAGCAGATGGGGGAGGTTACACTAGAACCAGGCTCAGCCTTTGCTGTGCAGCTGCTACGGGGAGATTTTCAAGTTGCTGCTTTTGGTACCATTACAGATATTGATGAACGACAGCGTTTTATAGGTTTTGGCCATCCTTTCATGCATAAGGGGGATGTAAATTATTTTGCAGCACCAGCAATGGTACATTATGTGATGCCACATGCCCAGATTCCATATAAAATTGCTTCAGCAGGCGAAAGCATCGGAGTGGTGTATCAGGACAGAGCTGCCGGTGTAGCAGGACAATTAAATATTCCACAGGAGTACATCCCTATCGATATCCATGTGGCCGATGTAGACCGGAATATTGAACAGTCTTATCATGTTGAAGCTGTCGCTGACGATTCACTTTTAAGCGCTTTGGCGATCAGCAGTGCGTATCAGGGGATTGATTCCACATTAGATCGACTTGGCCAAGGCACTGCCTACGTCAAATTAGAATTTTATGCCAAGGACATGCCTGTGCCAATCATACGCACCAATATGTTTTATAGCGATTCTGACATTGCGGTATGGGCATTATCAGACTTAAGTGATGGACTTGATTTAATTACCACCAACAATCTTCAGCATATTGAACTGGAACGAATTAACGTGAGCATTCGGGTGGAAAATACTCGTAAGACTGCTGAGATAGAGAAGGCAGTACCTCGCGTTTTTCAGGTATACCCTGGAGAAAGTGTTGATGTGGAGGTTAAGATCAGACCATTTCGTGGGATGGTGGAAACACGCGTTTTGCGTATTCAAATTCCAGAAGACACTCTTCCAGGTTTAATGACAGTAACTGTGCGCGGAGGAAGCAGTGGTTATTATGCCATTAAGCCCACAGTGCATACCACTATCGAATCCCTCCAGCAGGAGGAACTGGATGAGATGTGGCGCGAATCTACTACCGCAGAGAGTCTGGATATACTCCTGAATAAGTATATGAACCGAGAACGGAATAACGAGATTGTCGCAGAATTCTATCCGTTTATTGATATGTCCAGCGATATTGAAGATGAGACGGGTTTTGGAGAATGGTATTTCTACAGTGAGGATTTTATTCCAGTTAGTGAAATTGAAATGCTTGAGCATGAGATTGCGAGTCCTAAATGGGAAGTAAGCAGCAATGAACCGATTCGGGTACGTTTGATTACACAGTATGTCATTGAAGGCTCGGCTTCATTTGATATTGAAGTTCTATAGTGTGGATTCTAGTTTATGTTTGGCTCTATAGATAGTTAGCTATCTATAGAGCTTTTTATATTGGTTTACAGGATTTACCTGCGGAAACGATGTGCAGTTAAAACAGGAAACAAGCTACAGAGGTGGAAATGTTAGCAGTAACGTCTATAACAATGCTAGGTGGGAAGATATGCAGCGTTACCGAAGCAGCATGTTTATAATAATACCAATCATTATATTGCTTCTATTTGGCTGTCTTCTGCTTTCACAGCTTGTGGTTTCACGTATCTTAGCGCGGTTTCCTGGCTGGCATGTGGATGCGGTACAATGGCGGTTTCCTAACTACTTTACCCTGGTTAATCTTCAATATACGAGTGCCGATTTTGACTTTATGGCAGATGTAGTGATACAGGTAGACTGGTTCAAGCTATTGACACAGCCAATGAAAGCTTTAGAATCGATGACTTTTGAGCAGCTACAGTTAAATTTCCATTCCAAAGAGAAATTCAGTTGGCAAAAAATGCATAAATTAATCTGGGTTGATCAAGTTTTACCAGTTTTACCAGAGTCCAATGTTAACATTGTCGATGGATCAATCACCTTTCAGGTATTACAAAAAGAAGTCACAGTGCCGATTAGTGGAACTGTTGAACTAGGTAAAAACACTTTTCTTGATTTGAACGTAGCGGGAGTGAGGTTTGATCAGCTCATTGTTTTTGCTGAGCGAGTTCCGTGGTATGGTTCAGGGACTTGGCAGGCTGAGCAATTAGATATACAAGGATCATTGGCCTGGCATGTCAATGAAGAGACAAACTTGGTGGTCGATTACTTAAGGGTTATTTCATCTGAGTTCAAAATTTGGATCGATGATGCTTTTCGGGGTCAGGCACTTAATTTGAATATGTTAGGTTTGCCTATTGTTGAAGGTCTGTCCCTTGTTGTTGATGGCAACAATGTACGTTTGGATTGTGATGAACTGGACCTGTTAGGTCATAGACTTAGGTATATACACATGGATGGATTGTTAGTTGGGGATGCACCAGCGAACTGGCTGGCAGAAGGCGAATTTACTTTTAGTATGAAGTGGATGCAGGATGGTCAATGGCAGCAGGCTTCAGGAACAGTAAGCCAAGAGGATCTTGCGATAGAGGTTTCGCTGAACAAGGTTATGGTACAACTGCCAGAATTCCCAGTACAAAATCTAATCATTGATGCTGTATTCAACATATCTGGTAGTTGGCAGCAGCCGTGTATTACAGGTTCGGTCTTGCTTCATTCGGGGAATTACCAAGATGTTGAGCTGTCTGGAAAAGCAGATTTTGAATACTTAAGCCAACAGTTAAGCCTGACAGCACTGATTGATTTGCTAGATGGACAACTAGATATTCAAGGGACTGTTGATTTATCACAGCGTACTGCCAGTGGTGCTGTTAACGCAACAGGAATTAATCTGGCATACTTACCCTTTCCAGAACTTGCTCTGACAGGCATAGCAGATTTTAAGGGAAGGTTTAGTGAGGATGGGCAGCATCTCATCGGTACTTTACAGCTTACAGACGCAGCTTGGGAGCAGTACTGCATTGATTATGCTGCAGCTGAGATTCTTGTTGGTTTGGATGAACTGCAGATAATTAAAGCAGATATTGTTGGTGCTCAGTCCCATTACCAAGTATTAGGCCAACTAGATTTACCAACTAGTGATTATGAACTGCATGTCAACTTGATCAACGGTCAGGCTCAAGAACTGCTAGGCGTATTTGGTTTACCAGTAAGCGATAATTTATCTGGAATCTTGGAAGGATACATGCAGCTGCGGGGTAATCTTCGGAGTGATAGTGAGAAAATTAACGGAAGGTTACTAGTAGATTTGGTTTCTGGCACGATTGCTAATGAGGACATTACTGGTTCTCTCGATCTATCGCTCGCTTCAGGACGGATAGCTATCAACCGTTTGCGTTTGAAAAGCAATGACGGTATGATTGTAGCCATGGGCAATTATGCTCAGGGTGAGTTATCATTGTACTCCGAAGCAGTTAATTTTCCCTTGAGTATGGTTGCTGGATACTTTGATCCCACATTTTCATTATCTGGGAAAATCAATTATTCGATCAATATTTCTGGGGAACTTGAGCAGTTGAACGGACAGGGTCAGTTAAGTATAACCGAAATCTATTGTGACTATGGTTATTTTGAGGCCTTAAACACAACTTTGATTTTTAACCATGGGGAACTCACGTTACAACCGCTTTATCTGGTACGTGATGGAGCTGAACTAATCATCGAAGGTACAGTCGGAAAACTGACCAAGCCTGATTTGCACCTGCAGGTAAGCATACCGAGAAACTACATCCGGGAACTGGATAGTTTTATTGATGGTGATTTAATAATTGCCGGCGCATTACCTGATCTTGTAATTCATGGTCAATTGGCTCTTTCTGAAATCAGGTATCAAATTCCCTTTTTTGATCATATTAAACAAGGTCAGTTGCAGCTTGTCTTCCAAGGTCAGATAGTGGATGTGGAAGGCGGTTTGTATTTTGGCCATCAGAGAGAGATGATCTTTAATGGCCAGTTTGATTGGCAGAAGAGAGTGGTCGATTTTCATTTGGATAGTAAAAAAGCACCGGTCAACCATCAACTGCTTCGGGGTGTGGCCAATGGCCATGTACAACTAACAGGTGATATTGATCATCTGTTGCTCTTAGCAGATGTACAGTTAGATCAAGGCAGAATCTACTTAAGTGGAATAAATGGTTCAAGTAGTCAAAGCACGTTTTTGTTACCAGAAGTTGAGTTAGACATCAGCTTATCTTCCAATCAAGCTGCTATTTATGGACCAGGAATTGATTTAACTGCTAAAGGCAGCCTAAAAGTAACTGGTACCAGTAATGAACCTTTCATGCACGGAGAGATTCTGACAGATGGGGGAACTTTCAATTACTTTGGCACTCGTTTTGATATCACTTCTGGTGCTCTTCAGCTAATAGGCTGGCAGACACCAATGCTCACCCTGACTGGTGTGACTCGTGGTGCTGATGCTGACATCTATCTCATTGTGGATGGACCTATTGACCAACTATACTGGCGGTTAGATTCGCAGCCAAGTTTGCCCCAGGACGAGATCCTCAAGCGCTTGAATTGGTTGCAGTTGTTGGACTCCTTTGATATCAGTGAACTGCCGACAGATCAGCTTTGGGATTTTCTGTCAACTCAAGCCAACAAAGCGCTGCATAAAATGGAACAGGCGCTTGGCAATTACCTTCACCTTGATTTATTGGATATTAAACCAGACTTTGGCCAACGTGATCTCCAAATTGCTCTGGGCAAATATTTATGGCCGAATTTCTATGTTAGTTACCAGCGTAATCTTTTTGCTGGAAACCATAATGATAGTCTCAATGTGGAGTACACCTTGTCCCAAGGCTTGACTCTAAAATCGCGGATTGATAACATGGGCGAAAGGCGTCTAGGTTTTGAGTTCAAGCAAAGGTTTTAATTGCCAGTACTAGCAAGATGTACACTTAGGATTATGAAGGAAAATATCTGGGAATGTAGAACCATAGGTAATGATGTTTTTAGTGAGGAGGCTAACGAATGATGCAACAGGAAAGAAAGAAGGTACGGTTGGTTGTCATATGGATGGTCGCATTATCGATAATTGTCGGCAGCATTCAACCTGCAGCTGCTCAGTACCTCCAAAATGTGCAAATCATTAAAGCAATTGAGATCAGAGGTAATAAATATATCGATACCGCCACAATTCAAAAAGCTATCACCAAAACTAAAGTTAACAGTCAGTTAGTGGAGAAGAACATTAGTGATGATCTTGAAGCTATTTATGCGCTCGGTTATTTCTATGATATTATACCTCAAGCTGAACTAATGCAAGATGGCGGGATTAAAATTATCTTTAATGTTGTTGAGAATCCTGTGGTGAAAAATATCATTATTGAAGGTGCAACCGAAGTACCTGTGCAGGATTATGTTAAAGAAATGAAACAGAAAGTTGGCGAAGTCCTCAACGTACCTAAACTCATGGAAGATATTGAGAACCTGGGACCATGGGTTTCTGATAATTATCATGTTATTCTTTCGCCTCTCAGTTTAGAAATCATTGATGACGGAATCATCAAGATTACAGTTGCTGAAGCTACTATTCAAGAAATCCGGCTTGAAGGAAATGAGAAAACAAAAGATCATGTCATTTTGCGTGAATTGTCCTTCGGGCCTGGCGATGTCTTAAACTTTAGCGTAGTGAACAAAGATCTCATTGATGTCTTGATGCTTGGCTTTTTTGAGGAGATTAACTATAGTATTGAAGAAGGTGACGAGCCCAATAAAGTTATTTTAGTTATTCAACTCACTGAACGGAAAACAGGCAGTGCTGACTTTGGTGCAGGGTATAGTTCCAAGAATGGATTATTTGGCTATGTTGATATCTCTGATGACAACTTCTTAGGCAATGGTCAGCGGGCAAATGTTTTCTTTGAAATCGGCAAAGGAACAAGGACTTACAAACTAGGTTTTTATGAGCCATATATTACTCAACGCGGAACATCTTTTGGCTTTAACATCTACAATATCCATGAAGATGTGAAACTTTCATATGACGATACTGACGAACCAGTATCCGGTACTCAGCATCAGCTTGGTGGCGATATTACCATAGGCCATCCGTTGGGTGAAGACACTCGTGGCAGTCTTACTCTTAGTGCCAAGAATTTTAGATATAGTGGTGATTTAGAAGAGCGTGAAGAACCTTATCGCCTATTGACTTTGGGTGGTGCAATCGTAACCAACACCACGAATCACCCGTTTAATCCAACCCAAGGGTTTAAAAACAATATTTACCTTGAGACAGGTTTTACTTTCAAACAGCAGAATTCAACGTATTCCAAGATCACCATTGAACACAGCCGTTATTACAAAGTGTTCCGGGATGACGTGATTTTTGCTATTAGAGGCTTAGGTGGCCGGACTTTAAGTGGAGAACTGCCTAAGAGTGAGTTCTTTATGCTCGGAGGTTCCGACACATTACGTGGCTATAACTATGGCGGTGAAGGTTTAGTTGGCGACAAGATGATTCTTGTTAACTCCGAATTACGTTTCCCAATCTATGATTTCATCTCAGGTGTCGCTTTCTTTGATATCGGTAAGGCTTGGGAATCTGATGAGCGGATGGATCTGACTGAACTGTTGAATAGTTACGGTCTTGGTATCCGTGTCGATACTCCTCTTGGCTTGCTCCGTTTAGACTATGGTTGGGGTCTGAATTCCGAAAACAAGCGCGACGGCCAGTTCTACTTTGGTATTGGCCATACCTTCTAATTCAAGTGTACTAGAATTATTAAACCCAGGATGTTTATCCATCATTTGGATACATCCTGGGTTTTTTTGGATTTGCAAACATGGAGATAATATTGGTATAATACTTTTGTGCTATTAGTAAACATTACAATTAGGAGGAAGAGCATTGTTTAAAGCAAAAAGTTATCTAGGTGGTTTAGCAGCATTGGTTGCTGTAGCCTTGTTAGTTGTTTTAGTGTGGGTGACTGCAGTTAAAGGACAATCGAATGATCAAGTCGGTATTGTCGATATGCAAACCATATTTATGGAATATATGATCGAACCATTATATGAAGCTAGAGACAAAATGCAAGCTGAGTATGATGCCAAGGCGGAATCACTCACTGATGAAGAAGCTGCTGATTTGTTTATGCAGTATCAAGCACAATTAGAAGCCATTGAATTGGAGTATACCAGTAGAGTTGAAGCAGCGATTGCTCAAGTTGCCAAAGAAAATGGTTGCCAAGTGGTCATTGAAGCTTCTGCTGTATTATACGGTGGAGTAGATATGACAGCTGATGTGCTGAAAATTTTGCAGTAAATCTGCTGAATCTAAGGAGCGAGTTACATGCACAGACGGTGGCTGATTAGTGCTCTGGTGAGCTTAGGCGCCTTAGCTGCATTGTTAACAATTTACACTTGGTGGCGACATGCATCGCTTGAAGAAAATACGCGGGTGCAAGCATATAATCAACAAATTTACCAAGACTTTTCCGAACAGCTGGAAGAATTGCTGCAGGAATATCAGCGCAAAGCTGATCAGTATTACCAAGTCCTTAAAGAACAAGCAGATAAGGATTGGCAGGAACAGTTAGCTCAGTCCGAAAAGGAGTATGCTGAAAATGTTGCTGCTTATCAGTTAGAATTGGAGCAGGAAGCAGAGCAACGAGCTGAGCTCTTGCGTAAACGCTATGAAGTACCCATCCTGAATCTCCAGCTGAAATTGGCAATGTTGACTCTTGCTGATGAAGAACGCTCTCAATTAGAGCAGCAGCTGGCAGACATGCGCACTGATTATCGTGTGATGCGGCAGGCATATGAGCAAGAGCTCAATCAAAAGCTAGAAGCTTTTCAAGCTGCAGAAGCAGAAAGACAAAAGGCTAAACTTCTAGCGTGGGAAGAAGACAATGCAGCTTACCTGAGTGCTAAATTTGCTCAATATCAGGCAGATTTGAATCAGGAGTACGAGCGAGCTAAAGAAAAGTTGGAGACCAACTTGCGTAGAGCGATGGCCGTTAGGGAATAATAGTTGCTGATAAAACAAGGCGGTGAACTATAATGAGGTACATTCCTTGGTTACTCGCAGCACTTTGTGCTATCGCTCTAATTTGGTTTTTAGCCAATCAGACCATTCCCGTTCACCAGGTTGGGTTAATAGATATAGGGAGAATTCTTACCGAAAGCCCACAAGCACAGCGGCTCAATCAGCAGTTGAGTGAAAAATATGAGCAGTTAGTGGCCCAGCTTCAAGCTGAAGACGAAGAGTTGGATGAGGTAGCTAAAGCTGAGCGTGAACGGACAATCTATGCTGAGTACTTGCGTTTTCGTCAAGAACTAGAGAATCAGTTTCAAGCAGCTCTGAACAAGGCTATAGCTGAAGTGGCAGAAGCCGAAAACCTTCAACTAGTGCTTGATGAAGATCTAGTCCGTTATGGAGGTAGAGATATCAGCAACGAAGTCATAAAACGTTTACAGTAAACGAATATATAGATGGAATTTGCTGTACCAGCAATTCCATCTATTTTTTGTTCCAGCAAATACCGATATTGGCCAAGGAGGTAATATATTTATAAAAATAGAATAGATATCCTAGTCAGGGAAATAGAAGGAGAGATCATAGATGCAGAAACTATGGAAAGTAAGTGTGGTCTTATGCTTTTTAGTACTTATCTTACTGCCTGGTAATGTGGGTCTAGCCCATAATGCTTATGGCGTAACCGGATTGATTAACATACCTACAGCTTCTGTTTTGTCCAGTGGTTCAATGAGTATTGGTTACAGCGCTTTTCGTGGCGGTCACTATGCTTCGGTTATTTTAGGTGCTTTTCCCAATGTAGAGGTAGGATTAGCTTCCGATTTATCAAGCAAGAACCCTTCATTTTTAGGCAGCGCCAAAGTGAAAATCCTTAACGAAGCCGACTATCCAGCTGTAGCAGTTGGCTTGACTGCTGATGGCAATCATGTCAATTACTATCTTGTCTGTAGTATGCAGGTAGGTTTTCCTGGAGTACGGGGTCATATTGGCTTTGGTACTGGCCGGTATAAAAGTGGATTCGCCGGAATCAGCAGTGTGTTGAATCCCGTATCAATTTCTACCAGTAATAAACGATTTACACTGCCAGTAACTACTGTTTTGATTGAATATGATGGCAGTGGTTTGAATACAGGATTGTCTTTTAAATTTAACCAAAAATTGGAAAGCAAAATTATAGTCTCAGATTTTAACCAAATTGGCTTTGCTGTTAACTACTCACATACTTTTTAGTTAGACCTTTGCATCAACTTCTTCTCTTAAACTATGGAGGGTTTACCGGTGAGATCAAACTGGCTGATTAGTTTTTGTCTGGTTTTGTTACTTTTGATAAGCGATGGGGCGATTGCTTCTGGTAAGGGGGTTGCTGTTTCCGGCACTGTTCCAGCTGCTGTAACTAATTCTGCCAGCCTGGTTGGGATTGACGCGCCTGTATTAAAACTAAATGTCGGTTTCGACCAAAATCAAAGTCGGATGTATCAGTTGAGTTACGCTGAACCCGATTATGGAACTGGTGCTGGTCTTTTAAATTTTGTACACCAGAATTCTCTCTGGCAGATCAAGTATGCAGTCGCTTCCAATTTGGTGCCCTATGTCGATTTAGGAATGGATGTGCGTTTCTTGAAACTTACCGAAACTGGCGATAAGTACATTAGTACCGATTTTGGCGTCCAATTAGGTGATTTCTGGTTACTGCGGCTAGGTTTTGTCGTGGAAAACCTATGGCATTTAAGACTAGGCGAAACAGAAACACCCCTACCTATGAATGTCATTGCTGGGGCTGCCATAGATTTAGGGAGCATGGCAACTATTTATATTGATGTGGACGATGTACTGGCTATGAATACGGGCCGTAAAGTGGCAGTGAATGTTGAAACCACTTTGTTTGACTCGGTAACCCTCAAAGCTGGTTGGAGTAATGCGTGGTGTTTAGGTATTGGCTATAACTATGAACAGTGGTGCTTAGATTATGAATGGCAGCAAGGCCAGCATCAAATCGGTATTGGCTGGAGATTTTAAGCTGGTTTTTGGAGAAGGGGTCCGGAAATGATGCAAACGAAGCAATATAAAATATCTGTGCTGCGTGGTTCACCGATTCTGGATCGCTATACATTGCAACAATTTGTCTGGCCTTTCGTCATTTGTGTATTTGGGTTTACTGTAATTCTGTTAAGCGGTGTTCTGTTTGAACTTATTGACTTAATTCTAGTTAAAAAAGTGGCATTCAAAACTGTCGCTAAAATGCTCGGTTATTATCTACCGGGTATTGTTGTAATGACGTTGCCAATAGCTGCTCTTTTTTCTACCTTAGTGGGTCTTGGGCGGATGAACCAAGATAGTGAGTTAAAGATTATGTGCAGCACTGGGTTGCCATATTGGCGGATTATGATCCCGTTGATTATTGCTGGGATGATTATCAGTGGTCTTACGTATGTCCTGAATGAAAAAGTTGTGCCTGAAGCCAATCATGAGTTTCAAAACCTATTGCGTCACTTGGTTTATCAAGAAGATTTTCCATTGGTTGAAGAAAACGTGTTCTTCCTAGGCGGCGAGAACCGTTATTTCTACATTCACAAAGTAGATAAGGACAAGAAGTTGTTAAAGAACATTTTAGTATACGAGACTGTACCAGGGCAGTTTCCCCGTTTGATTACAGCGACGACAGGCAGTTTTCAGGACAAGCAATGGTTTTTATATGATGGTATAGTGCAAAATTTGGATGCAGATGGGTTTGTCAGCTATCAGACCCGTTTTGAAGTGATGCAGATCGTCACCCCTGATGACTCTGATTTATATTTTGGTAATCAGAAGACAACAGATGAAATGAGCCGCAAAGAGCTAAAAGAATATATTGATCGGTTTCAGCGAAGTGGTTTGAAGGTTCTTTCTTTTGTAGTGGATTATCATTTGAAATTAGCTATGCCAATGGCTTCTTTTATATTTGTTCTGTTTGCTGCGCCCCTCAGTCTGTACAGTAAAAGCAGCAAATCGTTTGGAGTGGCTGTCAGTCTTATTGTCACCGTGCTTTATTATGTTGCTACAGCCGTGTGTCGGTCATTGGCGATTAATGAAGTAATGCCACCTCTGGTAGCTGCCTGGCTTACCAATGCAATTTTCGGATTGATTGGTATTCTGTTATTGGTCAGAGCAGACCGGTTATAAGGAAAGAAGGTTGTGGTATACTTGCACAGATTTCACATCCTAATCCTGGTTTTACTCTGTGTAACATTGTGTGGAGAACTTAGCTTTGCTGCAGATGCACCGATTACGGTTGAAGGTGCTAAGTTGGCTAGTTGGGATCCACACCTGCGTATCCTGTATGCAGCGGGACAAGTTTCGGTTGCTGTTGATGATATTCTACTGCATGGCGATACTTTGCTGTGGGATATGGATAAGCAGGAGATGCTAATAGAAGGTAATGTGGTGCTGCAGCAAGCTGATACCACCGTTTATGGTACCAAGTTACTGTATAATGTGGAAACTGGTCAGGGTGAGTTTGATGATGTGCACACCCAATTAGTCTCGGAGAAAATCAATGGTCCCATTTTTATTTTCAGCGATAAACTGCAGATTGATCAAGGAGATTATATCCTTGATGGTGGTCAGCTTACTACTTGTGATCTAGAGCAGCCACATTACCACTTGGCCGTGAATCGGATCGAAGTATATCCTGGAAATAAAATGGTTATTCGTGGCGTGCGCTATTATGAAGGACGCATACCATTGTTTTACTGGCCTTATCTTGCTATCCCTCTCGATGAACGCTTTAGTAACTCCGATTTAACTCTGCCAGAAATTGGTTACAGTAAAGAAGATGGCTATTACATTAAAAACAGATATAATTATTACCGCAGTGCTGCTGCATACGGTTCAATTCTGCTTGATTACTATACGCGCAAAAGCGTGGGATTGGGAATTGATCACAAGTATGCCCATAAGTTAATGGGTAATGGCTCACTGGCGCTTTACGCACTGCCTTTGGCATCAGAACAGTATTTTCTTACGCAGATAGAGCATCAGTACAGTAATGATCAGCTCAGCGTTTCTACCAAAGGTGCATATAAACAGGAAATCAAAAATGCAATCCTGGAGCAAGAAGCTGCTGGTAATCTGCGCTTAAATTATAACAGCAATACTTTGCGTTTAAATGCGAATTTCAATTATGATTTGGAACGTGCAGGAGGGGTTTGGAAAAAAACTACTTGGACGGGTACTGGCAGCTGGCAGCAACAACTGATGCCAAATTTACAGTTGAATGCTAGTAGCAAAATTGCTGCCAAAGACCAAGTGCGTGTTTATGATAACTTGGTTGAAGCTAGCTATGCAGTTAGTAGCCATCGTTTCACTTTAGCCGTACAGCAAAAGCAGAATCCAGATTTACTGGAAAAAGATAAATCACCTAAGTGGTATAGCGTTAACCGGCTGCCTGAACTGACTTGGCAGTGGCAGAACCCAGGGTTTGCTGATAAAAAACTTTCTGGGCGTTGGTACCTATCACTGGGTAACTTCCAGGAATACCCCGCATCTGTCCAAGCGTGGCGGCTGCAGCCTACATTGGAGTTGGCTACTCACAGTTGGCGATCTAGTTTTGGCACTGTGTTGAATTACAGTGGTACACTTTCAGGTTATTTTTATCAGACGGGGCAAAACCAACTGGTCGCTGCTGGACGAATCAACCTGACTCAACAGTTGGGAAGTTCATGGCGGTTGGCTGGATCATATAGTAAAAAAGTAGTTAAAGGCGAAACTCCATTTTCTTTTGATCAAGAGAGTGCACAGGATCTGCTTACCGGCACTTTAACCTACAGCAATCAGCCAATTACTTGGTTGGTGCGTACTGGATATGATTTTCATAACAATAAATTTCAGACGCTGACAACGCAGTTCAGTTACACTGCAAACTATGCAGAAAATCACAGGTTATCTTCCAGTTTACAGATCAACTATGATATTACTAAGAAACAATTTGAGAATCTCACTGCTAGGGTTAATTATCAACCGCAGGAGAACTGGGTATTTAACACTGGCATAATTTATCATTTGGGTAAGCAAAAACTCGATCAGATTGATGGCAAAATTGCATTCACCATAGCTGATAAAATACAGATGAGCTATGAAGTGTTATATGATCCAGATAAAACGCAGAAATTCCAAAAAGGCGAGGTTGTCTTAATCTATGATTTGCACTGCCGACAGCTGCGGATGAGCTACAATCAGGTTAATCAAGAATTCAAAGTGCAGTATTCCATCAATGCCTTCCCCAAGTTACCGATTGGGGTCAGTTCAAAGAGCGGTATTAGTTTGTTCAAACTAGAAGATTTGCGCGATCTGTTTACTTCTGATTGATGGTTCTGCCAGTGGGGGTGTGAGTGCTGGTGCGAAAAGAATGGCGCAGAGTTATGGTTGTTTCAGCAATTGTTATCTGTACAGTGCTATGCATTTTTTTCATGTTCAAACCTGAAAGCAATCAGCCAGATACTACTGAACCAGAACCAGGTGTCTATTTGCAAAACGTAGTCTTGGTAGGTAATCAACAGGGCTACCGCACTTGGGAACTTGTTGCTAAAAATGTGCATCAAGAAGGCGATTATCTGTATTTTGACGAACTAGAGCAATTAGTGCTGTTGGAAGAGCAGCAACCAAAGTATATTATCAAGGCGGCTAATGGTATTTGGTTTCCTAAACAAGCCCGTCTGCAGTTAAATGATAATGTGAGTGTCTCTGACCGTCATGGGTTTCATCTGACGACAAACCAATTAATCTGGTATGCCGATGCTGAGCAATTTGAGTTTATGGGCAGCACATCGGTTACCATCAATCAAGGAGGAGAAGGTAATGAGCTGCAATAAGTTGGCAAGGACACTGATAGTGTTGGTCGTAGGAATTGTTCTTTGTTTTGGTCCAATTGCTAGTGCTCAAACAAACACATCACGGACTGGTTTCATGGAGATTATTGGTGTACCTGATGATGTGGTTGCTGGACGGGGCGACACAAAGGCTGGTTGGTTCAAGGCAGATGTCAGCCAGATAGCTGATGCATATATTCGCATCATTTATGATGATTTTGTTGTTACTGGTAATGTTGTTGAATGGTACCGCAATGATAATTACATTATTGTTTTGGACAATGTGCGGTTAGAGCAGAATGATCTAGTTTTAACTACTGACAAAATAGAGTTTTATACTGAGAAAGAGATTATGGTCGCCATCGGGAATATTGTGGTTACAACAAAAGATGCGGTGGTTTATGCAGAGCACATGACTTATGATCGTAATTTAAATAAAGTCGAGTTTACCGTAAATGTTAAAGTGGAAGTTACTGATGCTAAATTGTTTGGTGAACGGCTGATTATGTACCGAGATACAGAACAAATGGAGTTCGTTGGACCGTTCAAGGCTGAATTTCAGCGTGGAGAAAGTGCTGCCGACAGTACATTAGACTAGCAGTACTTTACAGTAATAACTACTATTACCGCTTAAACCCTCCCACCTAGTATGTTATAATGAGAACACCAGGTGAGGAGGGATTTATTTATGTTGCATTTTTTTCGGGATGGATTTTATCGCGATTTTATCATTTTATTGCTGGTGACAATTTTGGTTGGAACAGCTTTCTCCTCAGGAATAGCCTGGGCAGTTGATGCATACTTTGGTGACACAGTCGAACAAGTAATTGGTGATAATGGCGAGTATGACATGATTTTACATGTACGCGAAGCATCAAAAGATGCTGCGCTGCGCGAACTGGAGCGTATCGCCGAACAACAGTTTCCGGGGGCGAGAGTAAGCCAAACCATTACTGTTGCTGGACAAGCTAATTTTCTCTTTGGTTTCCCGGAAGAAGCACGCACAGAAGCTACCTTTTCCCGGTTATCATCAATTTTTGGTGGTGTGCCAGGATTAAACAACTATACAGTTATTGTAGAACCAAGTGTTTTAGTGCGTGGTGTACATGCTAGTGTGGTGGAAACCTTACAAGAACGTTTCAATCAAATTGATGGCGTAAAGTTTGCATTTAAGGATGGCAAAAACATGCTTGTTGTCCTGGAAAGTGCTGAAAACTCGAAGACTGTGATTAATGCAATTAAGAATATCCTAAAAGAATACCAGGTATTGGAAGTGCGGTTCCCAATGGGTTTTGAAATAGATACTCAGCAGACCGCAGAGACTGTGATGAAACTTTTACAGCAGCACTATAGCGCTGCCAAAATGACTAATGTGACTTCTGCCGAATATGGCGAAGAATTAGATGCGCTGGTAAAGACGTTGGTAGAGATGCGGAACTTTCTGTTGAGCTATGCATCAAAAGTGCGCATTGTATGTAAACCAGGCGTCAATTTGACTAGTGGTGAGCAAATCATCGTTCAAGGTACAAGTGGACAGGCACCAGTAGAAGGAGAACCGATAGGTGAAGATCATGTTATTATTGAAATTTTAGATGTCCATGGTGATCAAGCTCAAGGCATGATTGTCGCTGGTTCGATCGCTGATGCTAATCAGGTGCTGACTCAGCCTGGATATCGTTATTTAAGTGAAGCTCGAGTTGGCAGCCAAATTGGTCAGGTTGAACTGGAAAATGAACGGTACCGTTTGAATTACACCATCAATGAGAGTCTACGATTGCTCGAAGAATTGGATGAGTTAGCTGTAGAAGCTTCATTAGCTGTTGAGAATGCTGATTCAGTGCTTAACACATTTCAAGAAGCATTAATGCAGTTGGAAGTTCTGCAAGTGCAGATTAAACAGTTAAATGAAGGTTTAGCAGAAAAGGGTGCCCAGTCTACAAGTGAACAATTGATTATTTCCTTATTCCTCAATGGTTTGTTGAAGAACCTTACTCAAGCTAACTCTGATGCAGTGGGTCAGGATGGCTTGGATTCGCTGCAAAACCTTGATATTGAAGCAATGCGAGCAAGTTTAAGCAATATTGCTGAACAGATCGGAAGTGTACAGCAGATTGATGTACAGGCAATTATCGATCAGATTACTGATATTCGTGATAGTTTGCCGCAACTAGATGATGAAGAGATTGGCAAATCAATTCATTTGATTGATAACTACATTGGTGGTCAAGTTATTCCTGGTGAACGAGTGCAAATTCTAGTGGAAAATACTAGTATAGATGAATCAAAGGTAGAACCATTGATCCGCGAGAAGTTATCCAATCAGTATTTGAATACTTATTCTGTTGCCGTGGGGACTGTCAATCCTGATACACGGACAGAAGTATTCCGTATTCTGAAAGAAGTAAGAGCGACTATTGCAGGAATCATGGCTATTGTATTTACAGGAATTGTTATGATGCTTGATCATGCAACGATCATTAGTACAATAAAATGGCTGCGTTCGAGTAAGAAAAAGTCTAGATTCCGTTGGATTAGGATTTTTAATCCTGCAGTATTGCTTAGTTCTGTTGTTGGAACACTCCTGCTGGTATCCATTTATCTTTTAAGCAATGCGGAAATTCCGCTGATTTCTGATAGCGCCATTGCGATAATCGGTGCAGTATTGGGAGCGCTGATTGGATGGTTCTCGGAGAAATTTAGCCCGGTGCATACAGCAGAAATCATGGCTGGGCAAGCCTTAGGGTTGAGCAATGTTCAAATCATGCGGGAAATAGTCATTCCTGCCAGCAGACCTGGGCTGTTAAATCTCTTGAACCGTACCAGGCAGCAGTTTTAGGGGGGATAACCAATGCTTAATATCATCAATTTGCATAAGCAGTATGGCAAGCATGTGGCAGTGGATGGCATCAACCTGCATGTTAAGCAGGGTGAGACTGTGGTAATCATGGGTCCGAGCGGTTGTGGAAAATCCACTACCATCCGTTGTATCAACCGTCTTACTGAGCCAGATGCTGGGGATATAGTGGTGAACGGTCAATCAATTTTGGCACTGCGTGACAAAGAACTGCGGGATTTTCGCCGCACAGTTGGCTTCGTGTTTCAACAGTTTAATCTCATCAGCCGATTGACAGTATTAGAAAATGTGATGTTCCATTTGGTGCTGGCAGGTATTCCTCGTGACCAGGCAGAAGCACGTGCCCGCCAAGCATTGGGTAAAGTTGGCCTTGCAGCTGCAGAGCAGAAATCTCCTACCAGTCTTAGTGGTGGTGAACAGCAGCGTGTCGGTATTGCCCGAGCCTTAGCTTCCCAACCCCAGCTGATGCTTTGGGATGAACCAACTGCTTCGTTGGATCCAATTTTGGTTGGTGAGGTATTAGAAGTAATGGAAGAGTTGGTACGGACAACGAATACTACTTCGATCATTGTCACTCACGAGGTAGGGTTTGCTTTGAAGGTAGCTGATCGGATTATTCTGATGGATCATGGCAAAATTGTGGAAGAAGGTTCGCCTCAGCATATTTTTGTTGCACCCCAGTCTGAAGTTGGGAAAAAGTACCAGCGTTTGATCGCTGGCTGAATCAAAGCAGGAATACCGTATCCTATGAAGAATAATTAAAATAGCCGAGGAAAACTCGGCTTATTTTCTAAATGCGGATTTAAGAAGGTGAACTTGGTGAATGTGGATCAGATTCTCCAGAACTTGCCGCATCGTTATCCATTCTTGATGGTCGATAAAGTCCTTGAGTTAGAAAAAGGAAATAGAGCCAAGGTGCTGAAAAATGTTACTATTAATGAGCCATATTTCCAAGGGCATTATCCTGATTATCCAGTTATGCCGGGAGTAATGATTCTAGAAGCGATGGCACAAGCAGGAGGTTTAGCAGTCGGCACTAAGGGTGAAGAAGCTTTGGTTCCATTATTAGCTGCTGTAAATAAAGCAAAGTTCCGGAAAGAAGTACGTCCTGGAGACCAGCTGGTGATTGATGTTCAGGTACTCCGCGCCAGCAGTAAAATCGTCAAGGTAGCAGCCAAAGCGCAAGTGAATGGTGAAACAGCAGCCGAAAGCGAATTGACTTTTGTGCTAATTAAGAGAGGAGCCAGCTTATAAAGATGGCACAACGAAAAATTATGATAATTAGTGGTGACGCTTTTGATGATCTCTATGGAGGAAGACTAGCCTACGCTTTGCGTGTAACTCTTCCCGATGTGAGTTTAGTCGGAGTCGGGGGGACAATTATGCAGCAAGCAGGAGTGGAACTGTTATATAACCTCACCAATCTGGAGAACTTAGGCGGTCTAGAGGTCTTACGGGCATCACATGTTGTGAAGCGTTTATTACAGCGTATTACTGAATCAATGGATAGTTTACACCCACAGTTGATTATTCAAATTGGTTTACCGGTTTTTCATTTTAAATTAATCGAGATCGCCAAGGGCAAAGGTATACCAATTGTATATTATAACTCTCCCTTGAACTGGGATCTTACTGAAGTAAAAGCCAGCCAGCTAGCTAAACTGGTCAATAAAATTATTGGTGTATCCCGTTTGGAAACTGAGTTCTGTACAGCTCGTGGTATTGATGCCACATTTGCTGGCCATCCGTTAGTGGACATTGTTGCATCGAAGGATGGTTTATCAGGCATTAATCTATCTGATGATTATCCCGCCGTGGCTATCTATCCGGGGACCAACGAGACAGAAGTAAAAACTTATCTCCCCACAATTCTGAAAGCAATTAAACGAATTCATGTAGAGAGCGGTCCTATTCATGCGGTAGTGGCTGCTTCGCACTTGGTTAAAAGAGAATTATACAATGCAATCATCGCCAAGAGTAATGTAGTGAACATTCAAGTAACTGATGATGTTTTTGCCATATTACGTCAGGCGAAAGCAGCCGTAGTGACTAGTGGTTCTGCCAGTATTGGTGCCGCATTGATTAAGGTTCCCGCTTTGGCGGTACATAAGCATCCTGCTACGGCTTACTTTAGTAACAAAATGCTGCCTTCTAAACCCTATTGTGCATTAGTCAATATGGCACTGCAAGAATTGGTGATGCCTGAATTGATCCAAAACGATTTTTCTGAGACTAAAATTGCCAGTGCTGTTAATATGCTGCTATATGATGATGCAGCAAGAAATCGATATGTTGCTAAATTAGAACGCTTAGCTGATGAGTTTGGCAATGATGGGACCATTGACCGGGCAGCGGAAGAAATTGCTAACATGCTGCAGGTCGGCTAGGAGGAACAAAGCAAGAGTGAGCATTGTTACGACAAACCTAGTTAAGCGATACGGAAAAAGAACAGTAGTAGATCGAGTCAACCTTCAAGTTAATCGGGGTGAAATTGTCGGGTTATTAGGCTCCAATGGAGCAGGAAAGACTACGACTTTTTCAATGATTGTAGGTATTGAGCGATCTGATGCTGGAGAGATTTCTCTTGATGGGAAAGACATTACTTACATGCCGATGTACCGTCGGGGACAGCTGGGGATTGCGTACTTGCCGCAAGAACCATCTATTTTTCGTAAACTGAGCGTTGTCGAAAACATCATGGCTGTATTGGTATTACGCCGATTAAGTGCAGCTGAACGACAGAGTAAGTTGGCAGAGCTTCTTAAAGAATTTCACCTAGAACACATAAAGGATCAAAAAGGTTATGAGGTTTCTGGAGGAGAACGCCGAAGAATTGAGATTGCACGCGCATTGGCCACCGATCCTGCTTACCTGCTGCTGGATGAACCATTCGCTGGTGTAGATCCAATTGCAGTGAGTGAGATCCAAGATATAATTAAAAATTTGCGAGAAAAGCAGTTGGGAATTTTAGTCACCGATCACAATGTCCGTGAAACTCTAAGAATCACTGATCGCGCTTATATCATGCACGCGGGTGAAATCCTGGTTTCTGGTAGTGCAACGGAGGTAGCAGAGAATCCATTAGCAAGGCAGTATTATTTAGGCAGTGCTTTTGAGCTATAAGGAGTACAGACGGCGAATGAGGTGAGCTGCGTATGTATGGATTTACGTTAATCATTATCCTAGCCTTTGTTGGTGGTGTGATTGCGTATATTGGCGATAGAATTGGAATGAAAGTGGGACGCAAGCGGCTCACGTTATTTGGGTTGCGCCCAAAGCACACTGGTATCATTATAACAATCTTTACTGGTATATTTATTTCTGCAGCCTCAATAGCCATCCTTACGATTGCTTCGGATGATGTGCGTACTGCCTTGTTTGAAATGAAGGAGATTCAGGAAACGCTGGCAAACAACCAGAAACAGCTAGAAGAAAGTATACAGATAATGAGGGATATGGAGATCAGCCTTAATACTATAAGGGAAGAGCGAGATCAAGCCGAAGCTGATCTTTTGGCTGCACAAACACAGTTGGAACAAGCTAGACATGAATATGCAGAGCTGCAACGGCAGCGTGCTGAGCTCGAAGCCAACTACGCGGATTTGGAAACTAATTATATTGAGTTAGCAGACCAGTTTGTTCGTTTCGGTAGTCAAGTCCGTTTTGGTAACGTAGCACTTCGTGCTGATGAAATTATCTATGCCCAAGTTGTACAAGGTGGGGGAAACCTTAATGAGATTTATGCTCAGCTGGATAAGATCCTCACTGAAGCCGATAAAATAGCTTTCCAATTGGGCGCAAGAGTTGATGCTCAATCGCAGTCTGCAATCATGTTTGATCAAGACGCATTGGATTTTGTTGCCCATGTCCTCCAGCAGGAGCAGGGCCTGTTTGTCTTCCGGGTGGTATCAGAAACTAATACAGTTGTTGGTGAGCCTGTAATTGCTTATTTTGGCTTAATGCCCAACAAGCTTATTTTTAAGCAGGGAGATGTACTTGCGGAAATCACAGTTGATCTGGATATCACTGTAGATATTGACCGGCAGATTCTCAACCTGCTCAAGCAAGCTAATGCGGTTGCGGTTTATCAGGGGATGATTACAAACAGAAACGGAGGCGCGGTGGAAGTCTCGGGAGAAGTCTTTATTAATGCGATTTATCAAGCTCGGGAGATTACGACAGGCAAGATTAAAATTGTAGCTAAAGCTATGGAAGATACTTTCGCTGCAGTCGGACCAATGCAAATTGCGTTAGATGTAATTCCTCTTTCTCAATGAGCGTAAAAAACTGTAGTTATGAGCCCATCTCATAACTACTTTGTACATATTGTACCCTCAAAAAAAATAATCTGCTTAGAAGGAATATATTGTAGAAATGTAGAAAGAAGAAAACGGAAACTATTACCGTTGTTGGTCGTTTCTTCTTTCCACGTACCTCATAAAAATCAAGAAAGGAGGGCTGGCTTTTTAATCCGAAAAGACTGTCATATATGGAGGTACGTTTCGTATTATGTAATAGGCATGGCGCGAGGAAACATGGAAACTCGGTGCCAAGCTAGTTGTGGAAATGGAAGAAATGTTTTGAAAATGTGATTAGGAGGTATTAGGTAATGAAGGTAAAGAAACATTCGTTAGTTTTAGCCATGATACTCGTTTTAGCAATGTCAGTATCTGGTTTTGCTGCGACTAATCCCTTTTCGGATGTTCCAGCACATCACTGGGCCTATGATTCTGTTACCCACTTGGCCGCTGTAGGCTTGGTCGAAGGTTATCCAGATGGTACTTTTGGCGGTAACAGAACAATGACTCGCTATGAAGCCGCCATGGTATTTGCTCGTGCTTTGGCGAGACTAGAAAATCTTGTAGAGAGTCAAGTTATTTCTAACACTGCAGGAGTAAAAGAGCAGATCGTTGCTGAAGTTTATGCAGAGTTAGAAAAAATGACTGATGAATTAGTTGCATTGATTAAAGAAGAATTTGCTAAGTTGGAAATTCCAGTTGTCGAAGTTCCAGCTGTAAAAGAAGTTGTTGAATTACAACCAATTGAACGTCCATTTGTGATGACAGCGGAAGCTGAGGCTGTAATTACTGAACTGGTCAGCAAGTTGACCAAAGAGTATTTAGCTGAAGCTGCAGATCTGGCTAAGGAAACCATCGTTGAAACTGGTGTTATTGAACGCGTAGTAGTTGAAGATGTTGATGAGGAAGTTGTCAGGAACATTGCTAAGGAAGTACTGGCTGCCAGCCTCTCTGCACTCCAAGAAGAAGTTAAATCCAATGCTGGTTACGTGGATATGGTAGTCACCAAGATCAATGATCGCATCGGCCGCCTGACTCGGAATGTCGACCTCATCAAAGCTGATCAAAATACTCAAGCTAAAGAGATTAAAGCTATCAACGGTTTGATTGCAGCTCTTGAAGGCAATGTCAATGCTTTACAACAAGCTTTGGATGCAGAAGTAGTAGAATTGAGCAATGCTTTGGTAAAAGCTAGCAACGAGTTTGCTTCTGAATTAAATCTTCTCGGTGTTCGTGTTGATGAATTGGAATTGCTCTATGCTAACCTTGAAGGCCGTGTGACAGAAGTTGAAGATGCAGTTGCTGCTCTGGAAGCATCTGTTAGCGAGCTCGATCAAAAGGTTGCAGAGGCTAACAAAGTTAAATTGAGCGGTTCGCTCAGTGTTAATGGTTCCTTCGTGAACATTGCTCAGGGCGACAAAGAGTTGAATAGTGCTAGTGGTATTTTTGGTAATTATGCCGACAAGAACTTTGCTTCAGTTACCAAGATTAATTCTAAGCTTTCAGCACAAATTGATGATGGTACTGTTGTGAACCTGATTTTAGGTGCAACAGGCGACTTCCCGAAGAACGTTGACAAGTTCGATAAGTTTGTACTGGAAGTTGTCAGCGACACTCCTGTCAAGAGATTAGCAATTGGTACTATCGGTGACGATGTACCTAGCAGATTTGATGGTAATGTTGTCAACCTCAAACCTCATGGTGCCGTTGTTGATCTCGGTTTTGGCGGTTTAAAGAGCAATCTGTTACTCAGCCCAGCTGATAAGGTTGTAGCTTTACGTACAGGTTATCAATTCATTCCTGCTTTGGGTGTAGAACTTACTGGTGCTTCTGTAACTGGTGCTAACCTCAAGTTGGCTGATCAGAAGACTGTTGCTGGCCGCTTGTATGGTCAATTAGGCGGATTTGACTACAGTGTGAAAGTTGCATTGGATCATTACGCTAAAGATGCTGAAAAGAACTTGTTGGTTGATGTCAAGCTCGGTGCAAATCTCGGTATCCTTGATGTAGATGCTAACTGGGCTATGGCTGGTGAAAACTTCGGTACCAGCAAGATGGCTAATAAGGGATTCATCAACGCTACAGCTCAATCCAAATTGCAATTGGATGCTAGTGCTAAACTGTTTGGTGTGAACTTAGGCGCTGGTACCTACGTCGAGAAAGATAACAATAATGATAACGTTGTCAATGCTACTATGATCAATGCAGCATATGATGTTAAGTTCTTACTGCCGCTCAATCTCTCAGCTCGTTATGGTTGGAGAATGGTTGCAGGTTCTACCGAGAACGATGTTCATAGTCAATTGAAGATCGGTACCGGTGTTGAGTTGTTTGGTATCGATGTCAATGGTAGCTTCACCTATGTCAACAACTACATCAATGGCGATTGGCGCAATCCTGGTTCCTGGAAAGGCCAAGATGCTAATATCATCGCTCTTGGTGTTGGTTATGACACCAATAACTTCGGTGGTGCTAAGTTAGAACTTGGTTATAACTTTGAGCTGGCTATTCCAAGAGAGGAAACTGCAAAGAGTTTTGCTAACGAAGCCACTCATGTCCTGACTGCTGGCTATGGCATCAGCGATGGTATGAAGCTGAATATGTCAGCTAAGAGAATCAACATTGGTTCTCTGAATGAGAACACAGAAAGCACCAATGTTGATGAGATCAAAGCTGGTTTAGAGATCAAATTCTAATTGATAAGCCATTAGATAAATACCCACACTTAATAGTGTGGGTATTTTTTTACGTTCAAAAATGGCAAAAAGTGACGAACAATATTGTAGGAGGTGGAATATGAATCAAAATAGTGATATGATTTTGGCAGTCGATCCTGGTAAAGAAAAATGTGGTTTAGCAATTATTGAACATGATCGAGTTGTACTGCAGGAAGTAGTTCCACGCGCTGAGATAGTTGAACGTATTATAACTGTCCTTCCAAAGGCAGGGCCGATAGTTGTTGGTAACCGTACAGGCAGTCGTGAGTTTATAGCGGAATTAACCAGTAGAATTCCTAATATAAATAACAGGATAGTAAAAGTTGATGAAGATTATTCTACCATGGAAGCGAGAGCGCTTTACTGGCAAGCTCATCCGCCTCGCGGTTGGCGAAAGCTGATTCCTCTATCATTACAGACTCCTACTGAACCAATTGATGATTTTGTAGCAGTGATTTTAGCACGACGATACTTAATGATGGTAATTGATGGCAAATTAAGTAAAATCTAGATCATGGCAGGTTTTTACCTGGTTGACGGCGAATTTTTCTTTGCACAAAATTTCATTCTGAAAGAGGAGGGTTGTTGTGGTCAAAAGAAAACTGTTTGTTTATCTACTGATTTTAGTGATAATGTCTGCAACAACCTGTATTGCTCAGGAAACAGCTGCTCCTCAGTGGATACATGAGGCGATTGCTTATTTGACTGAGCATCAATTTAGTGATATCTATGCTGATGTTAATCCTAATAATCGATACCAGGTGTCTTTGGCTTTGGCCAATACTATACAGCGCTTGGATGTTGCCGAAAGTTCACCAATTCAAAGATTTGGTGTTAGCCGGAAAATCGATCTACAAGAAATGATCAATCGTTACAATGCAACAGCAGCAAATGATGAACGTTTATCCGAACAGTCAATCGCGATTCTCACTTCTTTGGCACGCGAATATCGCATGGAACTTAATGTACTAGGCTATACAATTGATGAAGAAAACACCACAAGTTTCACAACCGCAGATGGAGTTACCGGTAACCTGAGCTTGGCAAAATCTAATATGATCAGTATCGGTAGCATTAATCGCTCACAGATAACTTCTTCCCCAAATTCGCTTAATCAAACTGAACTGAAACTGGAAAACGAAGTCACGAGTCAATTGAATCGTCAAAATGTCCTTGCCAAGTACTTCAATGAGGAACAAGATCGTAGTAGTGATTCGCGCATACTAAATACGCTTTTCCCGTTGGTAACATCTGATTGGTATATAGGTGCAGGACTAACCATAAATGAAAATGAAGAAAAAGAAACCTTGGGTTATGCAGGGATTGTGGGTGAGTATCCGTTTAACAACAATGTGGTCTTGGGTGGACAGTACTTGTTGGATTTAGCGCAACCGTTTAAGGCTGGCAACCACCAATTGAGAGCTTGGGTGCGTTTTGGCAACATGGAACTTGGTGGATTGGTGCAAGCTCCTGAGGATGCAGCGCAGGGTACTACTACTGGACTTGATGTTACTTATGGTGACCCAAACTCCATCATCGTCCGTGGTAAAGCAAACTGGAAAACTGTACCGCAATTAGGTAATTCAGCTACCACAAGTATTGATTTTGATATTCCTATTCCTCAAGGTCGAATAGCTTTAAGCCTTTCACAAGAGTGGAATTCCGATGAGGGTCACGATGGAGGTGGGAACCAGTTATTTGGTGATCAGACGAAAGCTTCGATTGGTTTAAGTTATGCCATTAGCAACGAAGCATCGATTCAATTGGATTATCAGTTAATCAATTTTAGTGATGTAGGCAAAGCTTTTGCCGAGTTTTCCATTCGCTTCTAACTAAGGAGGGTTTTTATGAAGATAAAGTTTATCTGCACCATGGTCATTATTGGATTACTAATTTGCCCCCTGCAAGTAGCTGCACAGTCAGCAGGGACACCAGTGGCATTATTAAGTGAGCTTGAGCAAGTATTATATGGTCAGGTTCAATCAGATGCATTGATTACCCGGGTAGAAAGAATTGAAACTGAAATTTTTGGTAAACCACAAAGTGGCCCCGTGATGACTCGGATCGATAGAATTGATGAGTTTCTGGCTGGCAGTAAAGAAGGGTCTGGGCTAAAACTGCAGTTAAACCTGATTGAGTGGATTTTCTTAGCAAAACTTACTTCTGGCGAACCGTTGATGAAACGACTGGAAAGGATCGAAACTGAGTTTTATGGCAGAATTCAATCTGGATCACTCGTTGAACGCATTAGAAATCTAATGCTAAATGTTTGGGGATCGACAAATCTAGATACAGCTCCAGTAGATGTGCCAGCTGAAACATTGGTTGAAATTCAACTTTTGACTGATGTGGATTCTGCTAAAAGCAAGGTTGGAGATTCAGTTGAATATCAAGTTGCATCAAATGTGGAGATTGATGGGCGAATTGTCATTCCAAAAGGTACCAGAGGAGTTGGCAAAGTAACAGAGGTAACTAAAGCTGGTTCTTTAGGTAAAAATGGCCGTGTGGTAATAGATTTTGGTTCAATTTCTGCTTTTGATGGCACGACTATTCGATTAAGAATCTCCGAAAAAGCTACTGAGGAGAATAGACGTTTGGAGTTAGCTGCCGGTGCAAGTATGGCGGGAGTAATCTTGCTGGGTCCCGTAGGCTTGGTCGGTGGATACTTTGTCAAAGGCGAAGATGTGCAGATCCAAGCAGGTGCTAAGTTCTTTGTGGAAACCGAAAAAACAACCCAAACATTGGGTGTGCGACTAGTACCGGTAAAGTAATCCTTGTTCTTTAACGCAAACCGCTGGCAAGCGGTTTGTTTTTTGGAATTTTTTGTTTTTGCAGGATAAGTAAGGATATAAAGCGAACTAAAATTTAATGTTTTGAAAGTATCTGTGATGGAGGCTTGGGCATGGATTGCTTCAATCAAACGAAACCAAGATCAGTACTTTTAATAGGACTATTATTCACATTTCTATTCACATTTGCTGTTTGTACAGCTGCCGAAGAGTATCGTTTAGGCAGTGGCGATGTTCTGGAAATTAGTGTGTGGGGGCACCCAGAACTCAAAACCGTAGTACAGGTGCGTCCTGACGGTTATATTACCTTTCCCTTGGTGGGCAATCTTATGGCAGCGGGAAAAACCAGCGGAGAGCTGACAACAGAGCTGCAAACACGTTTAAGTGAGTATGTGGTTGACCCTAGTGTTACAGTGATTATTACCCAATTCAGGAACATTGAAGTTCAAGTATTGGGAGAAGTACGTAATCCAGGATATTTTCGCTTAAAAGCAAATGCGCGGCTGCTCGATGCCATCAGTTCAGCTGGAGGTCCAACTGAAGACGCCAACTTAACTCAAGTCACATTGACGCGGATTATTGGCGATAGTTCCAGTCTCCAGACTCTGGATGTAAAAAAGTTTATCACAGAAGGTGACATCAATCATAATCCGCTTTTGACAGATGGAGATGTAATTTATTTATCAGCAGCAGGTAATGTACTCGTGCTAGGAGCTGTAGGTAAGCCTGGCAGCTATCCTATTCAAGGTGATATGGATTTACTGCATATCTTAGCTCTAGCAGGTGGAGCGTTACCGACTAGTGATTTGGCACACGCTGTATTGACAAGACGCACTGGTGGTGTTCATCAAGAGTACACCATTGATCTGAACGCCTTAATGCAGTCACATCAACAGAAATGGACTGTACAAGCCGATGATGTTCTATACATACCTGAGAAAGAAACTATAATTCTTTTTGGTGAAGTAAAAGCACCTGGAAATTATGCCATAGATCACCAGACATCACTCTTAGAGGTGATAGGCGCAGCTGGGGGTCTTACAGCCATGGGAGATCCCAGTCAAATTCGTCTGGTGCGTAGCAATGGCTCTGAGCAAGAAATTATTACCGTTAACATTAATGACGCGATTGCAGGCAAAATTGGTGCCAACAATCCGTTACTTACCGGTGGCGACATAATCTTTGTCCCAGAGATTATGAATACTGTGCTGGTTTTAGGTGAAGTGCGCCAGCCCGGTGCGTATGTTGTTAAAGAAGGAATGGGTATTCTGGATGTGCTGGCATTGGCTGGTAGCGTGACAGCTAATGCAGCGCAGGAACGTGTTACTGTGACACGTCAATCTGGCGACAAGCTTGCGATTCAAGAAATCGACATAAGTCAGTTGCAGCGCACTAGCACAGGCAGAGATGTAGAGATTTTACCTGGTGATGTGGTCTTCGTTCCTGAAGGTGCACCTCAAGCATTGGTACTTGGTAAAGTGGCCAAGCCAGGCAGTTACCGCATTACCGACAATGTCCGACTTTTGGATTTATTAGCAATGGCGGGCGGTGCTTTAGAGAGTGCTGGTGATCAGGTACTGATCACTCGTGATGGTGTGACTGTGGAAGTTGATCTAGGTGCATTATCGCGGCTAGGCATAGGTAATCAAACCATCAAGTCGGGAGATGTAATCTACGTTACAGAAGGTAAGAAACAGATCTTGGTTTTAGGTGAAGTGAAAAATCCTGGCTATTATCCTTTAGAATTTGGTGATCGGGTTTTAGATGGTATTGCTAAAGCAGGGGATCTTTTAGAAACAGCAGCAGCAGACCAAGTGACAATCACCAGACAAACTGAAACTGACACTTCAGTTATAACTGTAGATGTACAAGCCCTAATGCAAAACCGTTTCTTAGAAACTAACTTTGTGCTTCAGGGCGGTGACGTTATCATTGTCCCCAAGGCTAATCGTTATGTAATGGTGCTGGGTGAGGTGGCTGATCCGGGATATTATCAGCTCAAACCAGGGCAAAAGCTAATTGATATCCTGGCTTTGGCTGGTGGAATGACCGCTGATGCTGCAAGTGATGCTGTTCAAGTGACACATATCGATGACGACAATAATTCGATAGTAACTATTTATGATGTTGATGCAGTGATCAAAGGTATCAGCAGCATCAATCCAGTCATTGCACCGGGCAGTATTATATTTGTACCGGAGCGGAACAATTCCGTGCTAGTCTTTGGTGAAGTAAGAATTCCAGGGTACTATCCAGTCAGTGCCACTACACATTTATTGGATGCGATTGCTAAAGCAGGCGGTTTTACCGATAAAGCCGCTACAGACTCTGTGAGCTTAGCACACATCGTCAATGGTGAAACTGTAATTGAAACAATTGATGTGAACGCTATTATGGAAACGGGTCATGGGAATATACCTCTTGTGGGTGGAGAAGTAATTATAGTGCCGGAGTTAAATACTGATGTGCTCGTTCTAGGGGAAGTTAATCAACCAGGCATGTACACTATCCAAAAAGGTGAACGAGTGTTGGATGTCATTGCCAAAGCTGGAGGTTTACGGCAAAGTGCTGATGAACTGATCACAGTTACTCGTGGTGAGGGTGAATTCCAACAGATTTTCACTGTGGATTACCGTGAGATTGTTGAATCTGGCAGCAATGAGACCAATATAAGAGTCAATGGCGGCGATATTATTTATGTGCCTCAGAAGAATCGTCGTGTCTTGGTTTATGGTGAAGTACGGCAACCGGGAGCTTATTATGTAGATCAATACACCACTATTCTAGATATTATCGCTCAGGCCGGTGGACCAACTGAGCAGGCAAAGCTTGATCAGGTGATGGTTGCTTCGACTACTAGCAGTGAATTACTGTATGTGAACTTAAAAGAAATAATGGCGCAACAGCAACCGAATATCAAACTTGTTGGCGGTGAGGTAATTCATATTCCAGTTTCACGTCAAATCTTGGTGATTGGAGAGGTTACCCGTCCAGGTGCGTTTAACCTTCCAGAAGGTGGAAGAATCCTAGATCTTTTGGCTTTGGCTGGCGGATTGAAGAACAATGCTGCACACCAAGAGATCATCATCACCCGGCAGGGTGCGGAAGGTGAGCAAGTTTGGGTTATGGATTATCAAACTGTGATCAGCAATCAGAGTGAGAAAAACTTATTGCTTCAAGGCGGCGATGTCGTCTTTATACCAGAGTTGAGCCGTCAAGTCTTAGTCTTGGGTGAAGTAGTAAGCCCTGGTGTGTATACAATCTACGAAGGTGCACGTGTATTGGATGCGATTGCTATGGCTAAGGGGCCAACTGATAGGGCAGCTTTGGACGCAATAGGTATTTATCGTGGAAGTGATATTGGATCAGCGTCCACCTTGACATTAGGACAAGATCGCTTATTGTTCCAGGGCAGCGCTTTGGATAACCCTGAAATTAGAGGTGGCGACATTATCTACGTACCAGAAACCAGCAAGCCAGATTGGAATAAAATTTTAGGTTTTATGAGCGGAGTAAGAACGTTCCAGCAAATAATTGAATGGTTCAAGCCGAGCAAGTAAAACTGATGGGGGTGATTGCTAATGGACATGGAAGAATTAGATTTACTTGAATTATGGCATATAGTTGTCAAACGGCGCCGTATGATTATTCTCCTATTCGTTTTAGCTGTTGCTGCAGCTGTTTTTCTGAACATAGTGACCGAACCAGTGTATCAAGCGCGGGCCACTTTGATGCTTAAAAGTGGCAAAACAGACGCCTTAGCATCTTTGGATCCATTAGGTGCTTTGACAGGTTCCTCATCAGCGAACATTATGATCCAGAATTATATCTACATGTTGAAAAGCCGGTCAATCTTGACCAAGGCATTAGAGACTTTAGGCTGGGAAACGGTGACTGATGCAGATATCAGAGCAGTAACAAATGGTCTGACAGTGCAGCAAATCAGTGGCACAGAAATCATCGAGATCCGGTTTGATTCGACAGATCGAGTGTTTGCTACTGATCTCGTGAATACTCTCAGTCAGGTGTTCATTGCGTCTACCCGCGATGAGAATCGATCTGATCTCAAAACAGCTCGTGAATATCTGGCTGAGCAAATTGAAATAGCTCAGGATCACCTGACCAACGCTGAAGAGAAACTTAGAAGATTCCGTGAGAATGAGCGGATTATGCAGCCAATGCAAGATTCTTCCTTGTTGCTGCAGCAGTATACTGAATGGGATAAAATGGCTGCGCAGGCACAACTCGCTAAAATGGAAACAGAGTTGAGACTGCGTGAACTCCAGGACAAGCTGGCAGCACAAGATGAGATTATTATTTCCTCTACAACGATTCAGGATAACCCGATGGTTCGTAGTTATCAGCAGCGATTAGCTGAACTGGAGGTTTCATTATCAGGTGCTTTGGAACGCTATACTGAGCGTCATCCTGAAGTGTTAAGCCTTCAGGCAGAGATCAATGAAATTAAAACAAAGTTGGCGAATGAGGTTGAACGGGTGATTGCCACTGAAACACAGACAATCAACCCTATTCGCAATGAGTTATACAGCCAGTTAATTAACGCTCAGGTAGAGTTAGTAGCTTTAAGTGCTAGGGAACAGGCTATTGCTAAAGTATTGAAGGAGTTAGATCAGCAGTATACTAATGTCCCTGAGAAAGAGTTGGAACTTGCCCGTTTGATTAGAGAAGTGCAAATGTATGAGGATATCTACCTGATGTTGATGACCAGAAATGAAGAAATCCGGATTAACGAACAAATGCATTCCGGTAATCTGCAAGTTGTCGATCATGCCATAATCCCAGAGAATCCAATCAAGCCGCGGGTAATGCTCAATTTGGCTATCGGTGGTGTGCTTGGATTGTTTATGGGCTTAGGTCTCGCATTCTTATTGGAGTTCATGGACAATACTGTCAAGAATAAGGATGATGTCGAGAAATACTTGGCACTACCGGTGATTGGTCAGATTCCTCAATTTGATCGTAACAATATGCAGAGTCCTCACTCCCGGGCTAATTCGTAGGTAAGGAAGTGGTTAAAATGGCCAAAGCATTTTCCCATACCTTAGTCGTTCATGATGATCCGAAAGCCATTTCGTCGGAAGCCTTTCGCACTTTAAGGACGAATTTGAAATATATCTCCCCTGATGCAGGGCTGCGGACTATCTTATTTACAAGCGCGGGGCCAGGGGAAGGAAAGTCGACTGTTAGCGCTAATCTAGCAGCATCGATGGCTCAAACTGGCAACCGAGTAATTCTAGTAGATTGCGATTTGCGTAAACCAGTAGTGCATCGTTTTTTCAACGCCCACAATAGTGTAGGTTTAACCAGTATACTGACGGGCCAAGTACAGCTTACTGAGGCAATTAGAAAAACCAAGTGTGAAGGTCTAGACATTATTACATCTGGTCCAATTCCACCTAATCCAGCAGAATTGCTGCAGTCGAAAGCCATGCAGACAATTCTTGAACAGCTTCAAGCTCATTATGACATGATAGTCCTTGATGCACCTCCGGTATTACCAGTGGCTGATGCCCTGATTCTTGCACCGTATACTGACGGGGTGGTTTTTGTGGTTGCTGCTCAAGAGGTGCCTAAAGATATTGCGCTGCGTGCTAAGCAGCTGATTGAAAATACCAATACAAAAATATTAGGTGTAGTTCTTAACCGTGTGAATTTAGCAAGAGAGGGAGAGCAGTATTATTACAATTACTACAGCAGCGAATCTAAAGACTAGGGTGTGAACAATGATTGATCTGCATACGCATATTTTGCCTGGAATCGATGATGGAGCAAAGGACATGGCTGATGCAGTGGCAATGGCACGCCAAGCTTTAGAGCGGAAGGTGGCTGTAATTGCAGCCACACCGCACTATTTGAATCGTGAATGGACAGTCATCAAACAGCGACACGCTGATCTGGAACATCAACTGAGTGAGCAGGGTATTGATCTAAAGGTCATCGTTGGTGCAGAGCTTTTTATTGACCCAGAGTTAATGGAAATGCCACGTGAAAAGATTCCTACTTACAATGATGCGGGTAAGTACTGCTTGATCGAGTTTCCCATGCAAGAACTTCCAGCATATACTGATGAGGTGTTGTTTGCTCTGCAGGTTAAAGGTATAATCCCAATTATTGCTCATCCTGAGCGCTATCGCTATGTGGCTGAAGATCCAAATCTGGTTTTTAAGTGGATTACTAATGGTTGCTTGATTCAGGTCAATGCAGGCAGTTTGTTAGGACTATTTGGTGAGCAGGCAAAGCAAACAGGAATTATTTTGCTGCAGCATTCATTAGTGCATCTGCTTGCCAGCGATGCCCATTCAACTGGGCGGCGTAGTTTTTGTTTAGACAAGTGTCTTGCCATAGCGCAGCAGTATGTAACTTCTGAAGTTGTGGACTTACTGGTAAATGCTAATCCTGGTTTGGTCGTGGAGGGGAAGCCAATAGACGTTCCAGAGCCAGTTCAGTATCAGCCACGGAAACGTTTTTGGCTTTTTAAAATATTTGGGGGGGCTTAAGATTGAACGTGGTGCAGCTGCCAGTTGAGCAAATTATTCTTCCTGATGATCATGTGCGAACTGATATGGACAAGGCTAAACTTGCTAATTTAGCTGCGTCAATTGACGAAGTAGGCCTATTGCAGCCAGTGATTGTTGTTGAACAGGAAAACGGTTATCTGCTTGTGGCCGGAGTTAGACGGTTGTTAGCTTGTAAGCTGCTGGGAGTTGCTGAAGTCCCAGCCTTGATTTTAAGTAATGACGCAGCAGTACGTCAGGTTCAGATCATTGAAAACATTCAACGTGAGGAACTGAATCCTATAGATCGTGCTATGGCGATCAAACTGTTTATTGACGAGCACAATTTGTCCATTGTGCAGGTCGCCGAACAGTTGGGGGTTCCGCGCACCACACTGAATGATTGGTTAAGTGTGCTTGATATTGAAGAACGTTATCAAAATGCACTTATCAACAATTATTATGGAGGAAGCTCGCCACTTACTATATCCCATATTACTTTAGCCAAGCGGTTTGCGAAAAAACTAGGCAGTGACAGCATGGTGAATGTTGTGCTTGATGCTGTTTTAGATTATGGCTTGACTAGAACCGAAACCAAGCGTGTTTTGGAGTTGATTGATCGTAACCGTGATTTGAGCATCGAGCAAGCAGTACGCAAAGTTCGCCATATACCTAAGTCTAGAGAAGGTAATAACAGTGAATCGCATGAATGGAGCGTCGAAAAGTTATTTGATTCGTTGTCCAAGTCCGGCGATTATCTTGTGAAAACTAATGTTAACGCTTTACGTAGTCTGCAGGTGAAAGAGCGCAGAGAATTGCTGCGGAGGGCCAAAGCTTTACAGCGGTTGCTTTCAGAAGTTATTAACGCTATCGATGATCAGAGTACCGAAAATATCCGCCAGATCATATAGTGGTTTAGGTATAGAAATCCATAAAGAACGTATATTATGAATACATTCTTTATGGAGGTGCTCTAACAGGATGATTGTCTGCCATCACGCTAAGGCCAGAACTGATGCCAATGGTATAGTAGATTATTACTGTGAGAAGTTGGCATGGCGTATGGGCTTAGATGGCTTGGAGTATTGTCGGCAATGTCCCCACTATGTTGAGGAGAAGTCGTACAAGCAAAGTTAAAGTCACGTGGAATGAGGAGAAAAGCTTGATTGTTGTACGCTGGATAATTGTGATTGGCTACATTAGTTTCATATTTTGGTTTGCCCGCAGTACCGCTTCAAGCGCGTCCAGCATGACAAGTTATCTGCTGCGGTGGTTTCCCTTCCTGCAGCAGGTAGGAATTCAAACCGTGGTTTATTATCTGCGCAAGGCTATTCATGTTGGAGGTTACTTTGTAGCTGCATTGTTGCTTTATGCCGCTGCATCAGTGACTCCAAGAATGAAGAAAGCCCCATATTTTACAGCATTTGGGCTATCGGTTGCCTTAGCTGTTTGCGATGAGTGGTATCAGTTAAGTTTACCTCATCGTACTGGTAATCCTGCTGATGTTTTAGTGGATTTGATCGGTATTGCTCTAGCGTTGATTGGTATTCGCTTATTGAATAGACGGCGGATTAAAGAAAAAGCTTCCGCGAATTAATCTTCCGGAAGCTTTTTGCTTAATAAAACACTGCGTTCAGCTAAGGTTAACGACACATCTTCCAGTTGTTGGATGTGTGCCTGCTTTTTATAAAGTTCTCGGCGTAAATAAGCGTTCTCTTCCTTAAGTTGCGCAATTTGGTTTTTTAAGTAAATGAGTTCACGCTCTACCGCCACAGCCATATGCTTCCCTCCTGGGATTACTGCTTTGTATTATTCTTCGTGATTTTCCTCGAAAATCCTGCTTTTTTCGGTACAAAATTGTGGTAAAACATCAGAAGAGATCAATTGTTTTGCTAATTACCACACATTCTGTTTTCGCAACTGCTTCTTCAACGAGCGCTTGGATGTCAAACTGTTCTTCGGCGGTGTATACTTGTTCCAGTTTTGGTTTTGTGGCTGGATTCTTTGGAACAAAGACTGTACAGCAGTCAGCATATGGCAGAATGGACGTATCATAAGAGCCAACTTTACGTGCCAAGTCGATAATTTCCTGTTTATCAAATCCAATTAAGGGGCGGAAAATAGGCAGATTAGTCACTTCATTAATGACATACATGCTTTCCATTGTTTGACTTGCTACTTGGCCCAAGCTCTCTCCAGTAACTAAAGCTAGCGCTTTTTCTCGTTCAGCTAACTTAGCGGCAATGCGCAGCATCATCCTGCGCATAAGAGTGATGTTGAGATCAGGAAACTTGCTTTTTTGTAATGCTTTCTGGATTTCAGTGAAATAAGCGATCCAGAGCTTAAACTGACCATTATTGGTATATTCCGCTAGAATACGGCTTAAATCGATAACTTTCTGCTTTGAGCGTTCGCTGGTAAAGGGATATGAGTAAAAATGCAAACCTTCAAGCGATACTCCGCGTTTCAGAGCTAGATAGCCGGCGACTGGGCTATCAATACCACCTGATAACAATAACAGCGCTTTATTGGCACTGCCCACTGGCATTCCGCCTAAGCCTGGAATAATGGTGTGGTAGAGATATGCACCTTCATTGCGGATTTCAATATCCAGTTCTACTTCTGGATGGTGCACATCCACTGTAAGACCTAGTAGATTGCGTAGTAAGTAGCCGCCTACTTCTTGATTGACTTCTAGACTAGTTAAGGGGAAGTGCTTGTTAGGGCGGCGGGTGTTGACTTTGAAAGTCTTACTTGTCGCTTTGGCCTGCATCAGAATCAATGCAGCTTCTTTAATTGCATCCAGCGTCAGTTCTGTTTTAATCACTGGCGAAAATGAAACAATGCCAAACACTTTTTGCAAGGCTTGAGCAATTTCCTGCCAGTTATCACCGCAGTCGATGTAAATGCGGCCATAAGCTTTTTTAATCTCCCGGTAGGGTAGATCTTTCAGTGCGTGACGCATATTGTTAATCAAGATATCTTCAAATTTAGCTCGGTTTTTGCCTTTAAGACTGATTTCACCGTATCGAACCAATAGTTGCTGGTTCATAATTTTCCTCCTACCTGTAAATACTGCGAATTTCAGCCACTGATTGAGCAATGGCTGCTGCTGCATAATCAATCTGCTCCGATGTTAATTGAGGTGATAAACAGATGCGAATCGATGTCGCTGCTTGCTCAGGGGTAAGACCAATGGCTCTGAGCACATGAGAGGTTTCATGCTTACGGGAACTGCATGCTGCACCCATAGAAACATATACTTCGCGCTGCTCCAGATAATGAACTAGAACTTCAGCTTTGATGCCATCAAACCGGTAGTTAATGATATTAGGCGCACCATCTGCAGGACTGTTGCAGAAACTATCGGGTATTTGCTGAAGCTGTTCAATCATGCGTGTTCTTAGCAACTGTAATTTTTGCGTATTACTCTGCAGATTAGTCAGTGCCAGTTGACAGGCTTTTGTAAACCCAATAACTCCTGTTAAATTTTCTGTCCCTGAACGTAGTCCATTTTCCTGTCCACCACCATATATAATTGGTTTTAAACGGACTTTTTCATTGACATAGAGCATGCCAATGCCTTTTGGACCATGAATCTTATGTCCGCTTAAACTGAGCAGATCGATGTGATGTTTTTTAATATCAAACTGCACTTTTCCCAGAGCTTGGCAGGCATCGACATGGAGTATGATTGGGTGATCGCGGTGCTGGTTGAGTGTGGCAAGCCAGTCACCAATCTGCTTCAAATCCTGAATCACCCCAGTTTCATTGTTTACTAGCATGATGCTGATTAAGCGAGTATCATCACGGATAGCATCGGTCAGTTCTGTCATGTTGATTTTGCCATGAGCATCCACCGATAAAATGCTCACATCCCAGCCGCACTCTTCTGCAAGATAGCGGATTGGGTTTAACACGGATGGATGTTCAATACTCGTAGTGATCATGTGCCCTGGTTTGTATTGAGCTCGGGCGAAACCTTGAATTGCCAGATTATTAGATTCAGTTCCGCCACTTGTAAAATAGATTTCATATGGTTTCACACCCAGCAGCTGGGCCAAGTAAGCACGGCACTTGGTTAAAGCATTTTCTGCTTCAATCCCCATCCGATGAGGAGAGGAAGGATTAGCATAAGCATTTTGCCAATAGGGTTGCATTGCGGCTAAAACCTGTGGGTCAACTGCTGTAGTAGCACAGTTGTCAAGATATACTTGCACAGCCATCCCCTCTTGTTACACTGATTCATACTCGGCAATTCTTCGGCATCAGCAGGATTGAATCCTTTTTTAGTTTCGACTTGTACCGGAGAAAAAACACATTGACTGATTTCTGCATAGAATAAGAGGTATCCAGCAAAAAGAGCAGAAAATGTATTTTAAGGAGGTGATGCCGACTATTTTGGACACTGAAAAGTGAATATTAGCGCCAGAACTTCCATAAATGGAAGTTGACGAGGAAGTGGTTTATCGAAATGTTCGGCGGGTGCCACTCGGCTGCCATTATCCGTGAGGAAGCTACAAATCTTTAAGGTGACTTAAAGGACAAAATGCTTCTGGATGGCTTGAGGTCTTTGTAGAGTATGCAGTACAAAGGCCTGACTAGGTGTTGCTTTTTTGTTTATTTTCCAAAAATGTGGGGGTTGACTAAATGTGTGGCATTGTTGGTTATGTAGGAATTAACTCAGCAGCTCCCTTTTTAGTACAGGGTCTTAAAAAACTAGAGTACCGAGGATATGACTCGGTAGGGATCTGTGAAATAAATGATGAATTGCGTGTGCATAAAACCAAAGGTAGAATTGCAGACTTGGAGCAGATATTGGCTCATGTTGATCTGCGTGGAAGTATTGGGATCGGGCATACCCGCTGGGCTACTCATGGAGCCCCTTCGCATGTGAATGCTCATCCTCACTATGATTGTACTCAACGTTTCGCTGTGGTCCACAATGGTATAATTGAGAATTACCAACAATTACGGCTGGAGTTGCAAAACGAGGGACACGTATTTGTTTCTGAAACCGATACAGAAGTGATCGGCCATTTAGTGGAGCAATATTATCAGGGTGATTTACTCCAAGCTGTGCGCCAAGCTGTATCTCGTTTAGCTGGCTCCTATGCAATGGTAGTGATCTGTGTGGATCATCCTGATCAATTAATTGCGGTACGACAGGATTCACCTTTAGTCATTGGTTTAGGCGAACAAGAGAACTATATTGCTTCGGATATTCCAGCCTTGTTGGAATATACCCGCACAGTATACGTGCTGGAAGATGGGCAGATGGCCAAAGTAATGCGGGATCAGGTGGAAATCTATAATGCCAATGGCCAATTAGTCGAGGTGCCTGTTCTGCATGTAGACTGGAGTCCGGTGCAGGCGGAGAAGGCAGGATATGCAGATTTTATGCTGAAAGAAATCCATGAGCAGCCAAAGGCAGTAAGAGATACGCTTGCTGGCCGTGTTGCCAAAGACGGTAGTCTCACTCTGCAGAATGAAATACCACAAGAATTGGTTAAGGGTATCAAGCGAGTGGAATTCATTGCCTGCGGTACTGCTTACCATGCAGCTTTGTATGGTAAATGCCTGTTGGAACGCTTCACTGATTTGGTCGTTTACGCTGATTTAGCTTCTGAGTATCGTTATAAACCAAATAAGGCTGACCAGCAGACCTTGGCAGTGGTCATCAGCCAGTCTGGAGAAACTGCAGATACTTTAGGAGCTATGCGCTTAGCTAAAGCTGCTGGAGCACGTATTTTAGCGATTACCAATGTGGTTGGTTCGACATTGTCACGGGAAGCTGATGCAGTGCTCTATACTCACGCTGGACCAGAAATAGCTGTTGCTTCAACCAAGGCTTATACAACCCAACTTGCCTGCCTAGGTATGTTGGCAGCTTATATCCAAGCTGAAAATACTGGTGTATATGAGCGGGAGTTGCTGGCAGCTTTGCAGTTGATACCTGAACAGATGGAGCAGCTAATTGCTGAAACTGAAACCATTTTGAAGCAATATGCAGAGGAACATCTCTGGGATGCTCATGACACCTTCTTCTTGGGTAGAGGTTTGGACTATGCCTCGGCCATGGAAGGCCAATTGAAGCTCAAAGAAATATCTTATATTCATGGAGAAGCTTTGGCTGCCGGAGAATTAAAGCATGGTACTCTAGCCCTGATAGAGCCAGGAGTACCAGTTGTAGCCCTGGCTACTCAACCACAGCTGGTGGATAAGACTATCAGTAATTTGAAAGAAGTGAAAGCCAGGGGAGGAGACATTGTTCTATTAGCCATGGAAGAGAACCGGGATTATTCCGATGTAGCGAGTGAGTTGATCTTAATTCCGCAGACTCATCCCTTGTTAGCGCCGCTATTGACAGCTATACCAATGCAGATTTTAGCATATTATGCGGCAAAGACTCGCGGCTGTGATGTCGATAAACCTAGGAATTTAGCGAAGAGTGTAACTGTGGAATGACACTATAAAAGACGGGGGATGAATCCCCGTCTTTTTATTGTAGTTTCTTAGCGAGCGAGCTGGTTTTGGTATATACCCAGCTACAAACAGTGAACCAGCTTATGAACAATATAAGTGCTGGAATTGGATAAAACCAGTCACGGAAATCAAAAAGCTGAGCATTTTGAACAAGATAGCCAAAACCTAATGACATCAATCCCCAAGCCAAGTGATAGCAGATAAGAAAAAACCTGCGGCGAGGTAGGAAGTATAAAAACAGCATGATTACTAACGTCCAGCATAATGGCGATAAAGCATTATGGCCAAGAACATAAAATAGTCCTTGATTCTTAAACCAGATGATCCCCAAGATGTTCTGCAAGATTGTTACGACAGCAACATCACCCAAACCACCAAGAACAAATCCATACATCAGGTACTCACGATACTGATCGCGCGGAATCATAATTAAAGTCATAATAAAAGACCCAATTAACAACACGGGATAAACTAGTTCAGTAGCTGTCATGGAAACTCCTCCCATTACTATGCTGCTCTTAGTTTAGCCAGAATTACCAAAATCTATGTGAATCAATTTGTGTCAAAAGGGAGCGGGCGTATGGATCGAAATGTCATGTGGTATATCAGTTAACCAAGCTACGGAGAACGGTGAACTGTTTAACATTGATGGCAACAGCAGTAGAGTCGCCCCATTATTATATGGACCTCAACAGGTGATAATCGTTGCTGGTGTCAATAAAACTGTGCGTAATCTTGTGGTGATCAATGGGCAGTTTACCAAAGGCAGAATTAAAGTTATCATAGTCAAACAGCAGCTGGGATACTAAACTGGAGATAAAAAGGGAAGCCATTATACGTGACTTCCCTTTTTTTCTACTTTCCAGATATAGTGAGGTTGGAGAAACCAATCCAGGGGTAAATGCCCCAACCAAAATTCACTCTCTCCTTGGAGATTTCAGTGATGTTTTGCAGCATCTCCACTAAGTTGCCAGAAATCATTGTCTCACTGATGGGATATTGGATTTTGCCATCTTCAATATAATAGCTGTTCTTGGCAACCCCGGAGAAATCGCCATTTTGACTGGGACTGCCGCCTGAGTAACGAGCTAAAAGTATTCCCCGCTTAACATGACCGATTATTTCTTCCAAAGACTTGGTACCTGGTTCAATCACATAACAGCCACCGTTGTTTACACCACGTGCCAATCCAGTTTTGTTAGCGCCATAGAGGCTAAGCAGGAATGTCTTTAGAACACCATGATCGATGATAGTGCAGTTTTCAGCCCGGTAACCATCGCCAGTCAAGAAATAGCCGTCAGCAATTTCTGATGAAACAGGCCACGAGTGCACTACTAAGCGTGGGTCAGCTACCTGTTTACCCAGACTGTCTTTGTATACACTTGTGCCAGAAATCAGCGCTCCGTCAAAAATAGTGATGTCAAACAGATAGCCAAGGAAATCACCCAAGCAGTCGGGAGTGACAATCACATCACCAACAAATTTACCCGATAAAGATTGTGTATCAATCTGATTGCTTGATTGTTCGAGCAAGTATTTTTGACTGCCAAATGCCAGTAATTCTTGGTTGATATCCTGTGTAGAAAAGCCAGTGTAATTAAATGACGAACTTTTATCTCCATCATGACCAGAAAACATGCTTGTAAAACTGTATATGCCTTTGCTTACTGTATAGTCCACACCATTGGTGTTGGCGATAAAACGTGTATTATGATTAAATTTAAAGTAGACATTTTCCAGCATAATCTTAGGAAACTGCTCGCGAACAGTTGTGAGGAACTGTTCGAGCCGTTGATACATTAAATCCATATCCGGTTCGGCGGGCCCAACTGAGAACTGAGCAGCTGGTTGATACTCAGCAATAGCGTGTGCCGGGTCAGGTTCACTTGATTCCGCTATCTCAATTATATCGGTAATTGCTTTATCAATTGCTTCTTTATCTAACTTGTTGACACTGATACTTCCGCTCTTGTTATCTTTTATTACATACAGTGAAAGGCTATTGTTAAATACTGTACGGATTAGCGTCATTTTATTGGCTTCAACGTTCATCTCATAGGTAGTACCCTTGCTCACTGAACCAGAGGCATGTTCGATACCCTTGTTTTGGAGCTGTTCCAAGGCATAGCTAAGAATTACCCGTTCTGTCATTCTTATCGCCCCCCGATATTTACTTTGCATTTAATAGCTGGGCCACCCATCCCCACGGGCATAGGTTGTTTTTTACCGCACATACCGCTTACGCTCCAGTGCATATCTTCCGATACCATTGTTACAGTTTTCAGGACATCAAAGGCGATACCTGAAATTGTGGTATCCAGAATTGCCCTGCCTAACTTACCGTTTTTGATTTCATAGCCCAAAATGACGCCGAACATAAATTCACTGGTGGTATCCGCTTGGCCGTTGTTTGGGCGAATTAAGTAGTAACCGTCATCAATAGAGCTAATCATATCTTCCAGTTTATCCGTTCCGGGCAAAATAGCGGTATTGCGCATCCGGATCAAAGGCTCATCGGAAAACGACCAAGCCCGGGCATTGCCTGTTGGCTTCACTTGATAATGTTGAGCGCTTTCTTTGTTATGCAAATAACTCTTCAGTACACCTTTATCAATGATAACCGCGTCTTCTGCCTGGGTGCCTTCATCATCGACATAGAGAGGAATGGGGCAGGTTTCTCCCAGCGCTGTATGGGCAAAATCCACGAGAGTAACCAGCGGACTAGCGACTTCTTGGTTCATATACTTGGCTGCTATTGAACCGCTCATAACTAAATCAGCTTCGGTAGTATGACCAATTGCTTCGTGGGCTAAAATGCCACCTAGTTCGGCATCGAGGATACAGTCTTTAATTCCAGGTTCAGCGTAGACTCCTTGTTGTTTGTGGCGAAGATGTTCATAAAGCTGATCAATTTTCGGGTATAACTCAGCTGGATCGGAGAATACATCTTCAAATTGACCTCTACTGCCAAAGACATCATAAAGCTCAATTGGTTTACCATCTCTCTCGACTGTTAAGGAGACATAAAGGATTGATCGTGGATGCAATGAGTAGGAATATGAACCGTCTGATGTGTATAAAAGTTTCTCCATATCAAGACAGTTTAGGCCTACATAACGGCTGACTAAATCCGGATACTTCTCAGCAATGTATTGATCCACCTGTTTGACAAACTCTATCAATTGCTTTTGTGTTAACCTTGGTTTTTTTGTTGCGAAGTCGTGCTCTGCTTGAACTGGCACAGAAGGTAAAGATGACTTTTGCTTTTTCTGCTTTTGATCTAGGAAAGCGGCATTGTTTGAAGCGGCATAAATTACTGATCGAAAACTATCTTCATTAAGCTCGGGGCTGCAGGCAAATCCCCAGGAACCATTCTGATAAACTCGCGCTGAGACGCCGCTGTTAGCTGATTTGACATTGCTGGTGTTGTTTCCTTGCAGAAAGCCAATGGATACTGTGCGGTTTTCCTGTACTCGCAGTTCGGTATATCCAGTGAACAGAGCACCAAATTTGGTAAGGTCGAATGCCAGCATTTTCTATCCTCCTTGGTAGCTTATTTTTTGTAAAATTATCCATCAATTGCTAATAATCCTTTTTCAATTAGTTGAGGAAATCAGTCCCAGATGTTGCCAGTGGATCTGCAGTAGGATATAATCGTAACAAAGAATCTGAGGTGATGACCTGTGGGAAGAAGTTTAGTAGTTGGAAAAGGCCACAGTTTACAAGGGGATATCCGAGTGCCTGGTGATAAATCTATATCTCATCGCGCTGCTATGCTTAGTGCTTTGGCGCATGGTGAAAGCTGCATTGCTAATTATTTGCTGAGCGCTGATTGTTTTCAGACTATTGATTGTTTGCGCAAACTTGGAGTAGCGATTGAAATTGATCAGCATACTGTAAGGGTGCAGGGGTATGGTTTGGATGGTTTGCGTGAACCAGTAGAAGTGTTGGATGTAGGTAATTCCGGAACCACTATTCGTCTGCTTAGCGGTATTTTAGCAGGACAACCTTTTACGAGTTTCATCACTGGTGATACCTCTATCAGACGCCGCCCTATGGGGAGGATTACTAAACCATTGAAACTTATGGGGGCCCAAATTCTTGGACGTGCTGATGATGATTTAGCTCCATTAGCAATTCGTGGCGGAAGGCTCCAGCCTGTATCATATGCTACACCGGTAGCCAGTGCTCAGGTGAAGTCTGCTATATTATTAGCAGGGTTATTTACTGATGGCTGGACCGAGGTATTAGAGCCAGCTAAGTCCCGGGATCACACAGAGTTGATGCTGCAGGCTTTAGGTGTGCCAATTGTTGTTGAAGGATTGGCTGTTAGAATCAAGGGTGGGCAGTCTTGGTCCGGATTTGATATGGTGGTACCTGGAGATTTGTCTTCTGCTGCTTTTTGGCTTGTTGCTGGTTCTATTGTCCCTAATTCTCGCTTAGTTTTGCACCAAGTGGGATTGAACCCTACACGTACTGGCATCATCGACATTCTTCGCGCTATGGGGGCAAAGATTACAATACTTAATGCACACACGAGTATGGGAGAGCATGTTGGTGATCTGCTGGTAGAATCCAGTTCACTTCATGGCATTGAAATATCTGGTGAACTAGTCGTCCGGGCGATTGATGAAATACCTATTGTTGCCGTAGCTGCTGGGTTTGCATCAGGGGTGACAGAGATTCGGGATGCAGGTGAACTGAAGGTTAAGGAAAGCAATCGTCTGGCGGCAATAGCGGGTGAGTGTAGGAAACTGGGCATGGATATTACGGAATTGCCAGATGGTTTACGGATTCGCGGTGGGTGTAAACTTATGGGTACGGTGGTAGATAGTCATAACGACCATCGCATTGCACTGTCTTTAGCTGTTGCTGCGTTGATGGCCGAGGGGCAGACCACAATCACCAACGCGGAGTGTATCAATGTGTCTTATCCTAATTTTCCTTCTGTATTGAGTTGTTTAGGAGGTGTGGTCAGTGAAACTTGAAATAGCAACAGCTTCAGCCAGTTACCCAATAGTAATCGGACATAGTTTACTGACAAAACTTCCAGAATACCTAAAGCAGACCTCTTCATTGCAGTATTGCCAGGATGTGCTTTTGATCAGCAATGATGTAGTATATCCCCTTTATGGTAAGGTTGTTTCTGAGAACCTGGAAAGCAGCGGGAGAGCAGTCTATTGCTTTATTCTTCCTGATGGCGAAAGCTATAAGTCCTGGTCTATGGCGGAGCAGATTCTGACATTTGCCATAGAACGCAAATTACCGCGGAAGACAGTAGTGGTAGCCCTTGGTGGCGGTGTTGTTGGAGATTTGGCAGGATTTGTGGCTGCTGTTTATTTGCGTGGAGTTCCTCTTGTTCAAGTGCCAACCACGTTGTTAGCACAAGTGGACAGTAGTATTGGCGGCAAAGTTGCGGTTAATCATCCGCTAGGCAAGAACCTGATCGGAGCGTTTTATCAGCCGCACTTAGTTATTAGCGATTTGGATACACTGTACACATTGCCTGAGAGGGAGTGGCGTTCAGGTTTAGCGGAAGTAATTAAGTATGGTATTATCTGGGATAATGAATTCTTCTGTTTCTTAGAACAATACAAAGAGCAGATTCTTAACCAGGAGCCAGAATATATATCGGCAATAGTCAGACGCTGCTGCGAGATTAAAGCCGAAGTAGTTTCTCAAGATGAAAAAGAACAGGGCTTACGAACTATTCTTAACTTTGGTCATACAGTGGGGCATGCTTTGGAATCAGCAACTGAGTACCAAGTGTACCGGCATGGAGAAGCAGTGGCGATTGGTATGGTGGTGGCTACGAGGATTGCTCAGCTGCTAGGGCGGTTAGATGTTGCTATTGGTGAGAGAATTATTAATCTTATCGAGCAGTATCACCTACCTACGCGGTTGCCGGACATATCTCCATCACAGCTCATTGCTTGGATGCAGCATGACAAGAAAGTGGTGGATCAAAAATTGACATTTGTTTTACCAGTAAGCATTGGCAAGGTATCTTTGGGTGACATGATCGATCAATCCAACTGGCAGGTTATAGAAGAAGCTATACAAATGAGCCAGGAACACTAAATCACCGCTAAGCTTGACATGGGAAAGGCAGAGTGGTAGTATTTTACTAGACTTGTCCCTCCCTTCCTTTAATTGGGGAGGTTTTTTCTTAGAACAAGAAAGTAGGTGGAGGTTTGAATGTCAAAAAGGCGCCATTTTTTTACGTCGGAATCGGTTACTGAAGGCCATCCGGATAAGATGTGTGACCAAATTGCTGATGCGATTCTCGATGCTATAATTACCAAAGATCCATATGCACGCGTAGCGTGTGAGGTAGCAGTGACTACCGGATTGGTAATGGTAATGGGTGAAATAACCACTGAATGTTATGTCGATATTCCCAAAATTGCACGAGACGTGATTTTGGATATTGGTTATAACCGCGCAAAATTTGGTTTTGACGCAGAAACTTGTGCTATCATAACATCATTAACTGAACAGTCTCCAGATATTGCTCTTGGTGTAAACAATGCTTTGGAAGTGCGCAGTGGCGAAGATGATGAAATATCCAAAACTGGTGCAGGTGATCAAGGTATAGTCTTTGGTTATGCAACAGATGAGACAGAGGAATTGATGCCCTTGCCGATAACCTTAGCCCACAAATTAGCACAACAACTAGCTAAGGTGCGCAAGCAGCAGGTTGTTCCATATTTACGACCAGATGGGAAAACACAGGTGACGGTTGAGTACGACGGTGATACACCTGTTCGTGTTGATACGATAGTACTCTCTACACAACACGATCCTGATGTAAGCTACGAGCAAATCAGGCAGGATATGATCGAGCAGGTAATCAATCCCATAATTCCATCACATTTGCTGGTTGATACCAAATTTTTAATCAATCCAACTGGCAGGTTTGTTGTCGGTGGGCCACAGGGTGATGCTGGTTTGACTGGCAGAAAGATTATCGTGGATACCTATGGTGGAATGGGTCGTCATGGCGGCGGAGCACTGTCGGGCAAAGATCCAACTAAGGTTGATCGATCGGCAGCTTACGCAGCCCGTTATGTTGCTAAGAACATTGTCGCGGCTGGGCTGGCACGTAAAGCTGAGGTACAGATTGCTTATGCGATTGGTGTAGCTCGGCCAGTAGCGATCTGGGTCGATACTTTTGGTACCAATCGCATTCCAGAGAGTGAGATTGAAGCTCTAATCCAAACTCATTTTGATCTGCGTCCAGAAGCTATTATCCGGAATTTGCAGCTGCGCCAGCCAATTTATCGGCAGGTAGCAGCCTATGGACATTTCGGCCGTCTGGATTTAGATTTGCCTTGGGAAAGAACTGATAAGGCCGAGATTCTTCGACAAGCCGCAACAGCAGGTAAGATATAAAGTTGATGGGGCACTACTGGTGGAAAATAGTGCCCCTATTTTTATATTAATGTACTTGCAACTCAATATGATCCTGATAAAATGTTTTTGTATAATTTTATTTATAAGAGATAAAGGCAAACTATCCGAAAGGATAGGACGCAAAGCCATGGGTCTAAGGTATTGCCTTAGTGCATTACTATGATTGCCAGGTTGCCTCAAGACGTGTGATTTCTTAAAAGAAGGTCTTGATGGCCTTCTTTTGTTTTCTTGAGGGAAGAGGGAAGAAGGGGATGGCTGTTAGTTGGTTTACTGAACTTCGTCGAAGGATTGGCTGAGACGTAGCACTGTTTTTCCCTAACGAAGCACTAAATTGAAGCTGCAAGATCAAAACCAATTGAAATTGAAGGAGATGTAGGACATGAAAAGCATTAAAACAAAGATTGTACTTGCATACGCAGCCCTGCTCTTACTTATGACAATTGTCGGAGTAATCGGCTATGTATCGATTAACAAGTACGATGATGAAGTAGCTGTTGTTATCCAAGAAGATATAGAACTGTTGGAAATGTACAATACACTAGCACTGAATTTAGCAGAACGCCGCGCTATTTATCGTGACTTTATGCTCAATCCGCAGGAAACCTCGTTAATCGATGACTTTAAAAGAAATTTAACAAAGAAAGCCAGTTGATTCACGAAGTTCTGTTAAAGAATGAAAGAGCAAAAGATGTTCATGAGTTGATCAAGTTGAGTGAAGAATGGGGCCAAGTAGTTCTCAATGACATCATGCTAGCAATTGCTTCTGGAAATGAAGAAGCTGCTGCTCAGGCAGCTAGCAACCTTAGAGGTGTTGCTCAAAAACTCACCTATGGATTTAGCGATGCTCAGACTGCCCAAAAACAGTTTACAGAGTCTAAAGAAAAAAGCTTGGAAAGGCTTGGAGATACCACTAAGAAAGGTATTCTCTTCTTGTGTATCACCGCTGTTGTACTTGGTTTTGCTCTATCGGTGTTTTTGGCAAATCGGATTGCTGATCCCATCCAGAGTGTGAGCAAGCAGCTGCAGGCAATAGCTCAGGGCAATCTCCTTCTGGAGCCATTGGCGGTTAAATCTCAGGATGAAGTAGGGGCTCTTGCCAAAGCAGCCAACGATTTGATAGCATCTATGCACAAGGATATGTCGGTCTTGGCGCAATATGCCTCTGACTTGGCAGCTAGCAGTGAGGAACTGTCAGCGTCTACAGAAGAAACAGGAGCTTCTATTGCTGAAGTAGCCCAGACTGCCAATGAGTTTGCTGCGACTGTTGAACAGATGGCTGGTAACGCCAGTTCCATGTCTAATGCTGCTTCTAAGGTATCCAATATGATTATTGAGGGCGAAACAGCTCTTCATGATACAGTGAATAAAACAATGGAGCTGCATAAATCTATTACGACTCTTGTTTCCACGATTCAAGGTTTGGGCCAGCGGTCTCAAGAAATCGGACGCATTGTTGGTGTAATTTCTGGTATCGCCAACCAAACCAATCTTTTGGCACTTAATGCGGCCATTGAAGCAGCACGTGCTGGTGATCATGGCCGGGGGTTTGCAGTAGTAGCTGATGAAGTCCGGCAACTTGCTGAACAATCAGCTAATGCAACAAAAGATATAACCGAGTTAGTGAGGGCTATTCAAACTGAAACTGAAACAGCAGTCAATGTCATGAACACTGGAGCGCAACAAACTGAAGCGACCATTACTACAGTTAAGAACACAGGTAACACACTCAATAATATTTTAGGCAGTATTGACAGTATTATTACACAGATTAAAGAAATGGCCATCGGTATCCAGCAGATTAGTACTAACAGCCAGCATATTGCTGCTTCCGCTGAAGAACAGTCAGCAACAGTGGAAGAAATGGCTGCCTCCGCTAGCTCTTTAAGCGAGATGGCTAATCATCTACATACTATCGTGGATAAATACCAGATTTAAACAGATAAAAGAGCCAGGTTGTGCACCTGGCTCAAAACAAAATAGGCTGTTGGATAGTCCAACAGCCTGTTTTTACTTATTTATGATTGCTTTGCTATAACTTATTGGTTTTGAGCGTTTAGTGCAGCAGCTAAAATTGCTACCAGGTAACCATAGGTGTCTTGGAGAGTAGCGCCGGTAACAACATCGATGATCGCTTCTTTTGTTGTGTTGGCCAAGATTTGTTGAAGCTCAGCAACAGTCTTGCCAATAACAAAATTCTCAATAGCTTTGAAGTTGTCAGCGATGGTCACAGTGGAGCCAGCTCTGGACATGTTATTGCTGTAGTAGGCATTGTTTACTTTCTTGGAAGCCAACACCATGTTTGGATCTTTAAATGCACTAGCAAAACCGTCCAGCATATCAGAGTTAGGTACACCAATAACCTCATCTTTGGGCATAAATTGGTATTCATCTAAGTATGCACCTACAATAGTATCACCCTGCAGAACAACAAAAGCGACGGTAAAGCATTTAGTGCCATGTGCTGCGGCTTCAGCTTTGCCGACCTTGATTGGTTCAGCAGCAGCGGCTCCCAGGGACAGGCCGATGACCATCAATGAAACAAGAACAACACCGATTAGTTTTTTCATAAAAACTACCTTCCTTTCTATGTATTTTTTTGGGACAAACCCAATGCCAATTATACATACTGTCCGGCAATCTTGTCAATAATGAATGTGGCCCTTATCACAATGATTGTATGCTTCCAATTATTGGAATACTTTAATTAGATTAGCACTCTTCTCCCAGAAGAAAACGCTGTCTTAAATCTGGTTCAAATTTTTCAATGGCATACCGAAGCATTGTACGGGGCATTTCATGATAGTGCTGCCTGAGAAATTCTAGCTCTGCTTGTAGATCTCGCTTGCCGACTTCCCGCAGCATCCAACCGACAGCTTTGTGAATAAGGTGGTGGGTATGCCGAAGCAGTATTTCTGCGATTTTTAGTGTATCTGTAAAATCGCGTTTCTTTATAAAGTAAAAGGTGGACATTATAGCGATACGCTGGCGCCAAAGGTCGTTAGAATACGCCAAATCATACAGAAGCTGTCGATCTTTTTGATACAGGTAATGGCCGAGAATTTTATCAGCGGAAATGTCGACCAGATCCCAGTTATTGACATAATCTAGATGTTCAAGATAGAAAGCAACATATTGTTGGCGTTCTTCTTCGCACTTGGATTTCTCATACTTGTGGACAAGCATTATTATTGCTGTTAAGCGATACTCGTGAACTGGTGACTGAAGCAGCGTTTGCAGTTCATCAAGACTAATCTGGGAATAGTATTTCTTGGCTATTTTGCGCTGATTTGGTACACGTACACCTAAGAAGTGATCGCCGGCGCCATAGCCATTAGTGCTGCTCTGAAAAAATCTAGGCAAGAATTCAGCTTTTTCTGGTTCTATGTACTGAGATAACTCTTCTTTAATGTGCTCAACAAGCATAAGTTTTCCTCCTTTTGTTAGTGGCTATTTAGGTGTAGTTGTGTTCTTTTCCAGCTACAGGTAAACATAATAAAGGCAGAATTGACAGATTTGTCAGTCTATGTTAATATAGTGTTACGCTTGGGAGTGGTGAATAAGGAGTGAGAGGTTTGCGTTGTGAAGCAAAAGCTTTTTCACCACGAAAGTTTGTGATTCTTGGTGTGTTTGTCTTTTTGTACTTAGTATTTGCAGCACAGTTGGCACTGGCAGAGACCTTGTTGGTAAATTTCACAGTGGCGCCATATGCAATGCTGGAACTAGTGACTTCAAATTTGGCTTTTCCGCCTGTAAATCCAGGTGATACTGTTGAAGCTACGGTGCAGGTGCTGGTGAGGGCTAATGTTTCCTGGGAGCTGCGTGTCCTTGGTTCACAAGCAGCACGTACTGAAGATGGTGCACAAATTGAGGTACATTCACGCATTTATGCTCATGACTATGTTGGTTATTGGGAGGATATATCGAGTGTTCTAACACGTGTAATTGTCAATCATCCACCCACCACCAGCGAAGGAGTGCTTGTGGCCATTCCCTTGCGTTTAGAAGGAAGTTTTAATGATCCACCGGGAACTTACCAAACCCAAATTGAACTGACACTGGTCCCACAAGTATGAAACGACTCCATCAAATCATTCTATTTTGGCTGTTGTTGATGATTGTTAGCCAATCAGCAGCAGCCATGATTATATCCCCGGTGATCATTGATGCATATGATGTCCATGTTGGTGACCAGTTCACGCTTACTCTCATCAATACAGATGAAGATTGGCAGAAAGTAAGCTTAGACCTAGGCCTATTTACTTTGCGGGAAGATGGCACAGTCGAACTTGATGACACATATACGGCACGGCAACAAGCTAAACATTATGTGAATATCAATGAATCCAACTATGTGCTCCAGCCTGGGGAACAGCAAATTGTGACCATTGAAATCCAGAATCAGGATTTCTCTGCTGCTAGTCTGGTACTGTTTGTAAAAAAACACGGGGAGCAGCTGAGTTCGCGTATGGCGGTGCTGCTTCTGTTTAGTACAACAGGTCCTGATCAGTACATACAGGTAAGCGAGATTAATCTGAGCAATGTACATTTGACATTAACATTGACAAATCCCAACCCTTGTCATGTATTTTTTGGTGGAAACATGGAGTTCAGGCGCAGCAATGGTTCTCGTGAAGTGATCAGCATGTCGCCTGTCCTGATCTTGGCCAACACGCAACGTACAATTCAACTACCTGTTGCCTCAGATACAGAACAGATCACTCTATATAGCACATTTCTTGCTGAACAGGTGAGTTGGCCGTGAAACTGCTGCTCATGCTTGCTCTTGTGGTGCTTGGTGTTAGCAATCAAAGCCATGCCTTACCTGTGCTAACGTTAGACACCGCTGTCCCTGGTACTTATCATGTCATTGCTGATCCTTTATATATATGGGCTGATCCCAGTACTGTCTGTGAACTGCGTTTTGCTGGTGATCTACTGCTTTATGCCGCTGCTGCTGATGAGTGGCGGCCTTTAACACGACTATCTAGCATCGATCATAATGCAAACCAATTGTTATCTTTGCGGCTAGCAATGCACATTCCTTGGTATGGACCAGGTGAATATACACAGTCTTTTACTTTCCAATTAGCAGAGGGCAATGCAATCGTTATTTACCCCCGACAAGATCAATTATGGCTATTGCCACTGCATAGCAGCGAATTCAGTGTAACCAGTGCTGCAGGTTATTGGCCGTTGGTACCTAACCAATGGGTACAGTTTGAACTTCATGAACCTATCGCTGTGTATTTCAAACAAATGCAGATATGGCCCCAAGTTGATGAAATAGTCGAAAACGGTTCGCTAATAGTGCCCACCAACTCGATTACAGCTGCATCTACCCTTCGATGGCCTGTTTCTGGTTTCAAAGCTCAAGTTGGCAGAGGTTTTAGTGTTAATTTGGATATTATGACTGGTATTGATGAAACTCTGATACTTGAATTCAGCGAAGGTCTGTTACCTCAGCATGGTACATGGTCAATTGATGGCCAGCCATTGACTTTGGAAAAACTTCAGGAAAATCAGTATCGTATACATTTACCAAGTTCCTTATCACGAGGGTGGTATACAATCAAGGGATTAGTTCTGGCCTCTTTTGCTGAATCTGCAGAACAATGGATCAAGGCTAGATATGGCATTGAAGAAGCCATTTTTGTGGGATACATCACACAGACTTGGTTTCAAGAGGAAGCTAAAGTTGTGGTTCGAGTTATTCATGATGGTAAACCTGTTGCTGGTCATCCAGTGCTGATGCCCAATGGAAAGCAAGCTGTAACGGACAGCATGGGGATGTTAACTTTTTCGGTAAAACCAGGATTACATCGGATTATCAGCATTACTGATCAGCAAGTTCGCTGGTTTACAGCTGCACCTAATCAAGTTTGTTATTTGGAGATAGAAATTAGAGATGTTCAAGAACAAAAGTCATTAGTAATCTGGGATATTGCCTATGACTCGGGTTTGCGATGGCAGCTTTCCATGCACCAACCACACATGTACTTTACTTTTTCCCCTGATGAAGATGTGCAACTTAAGTTAACTGCACAAAGTTGGATTATAGAAAGCTTTCTCAGCCCTGAAGCAATCAGCTTTCAACTGCAACCACTCAAAACCAATAGTGATATAATAAAGCACTATGGACCTTGGATCTGGAAAAACAATAAAAATCAATGGGAAGGTTTATTGATTGACAAACACTGGGTTGTAGTTGCGGATTTACATACTAGTCAGGGTAATTACTCATTGAGCCAGTTAAGTCTTATATTAGCTGATCCTCACCTGCACATTACTGCGAGAGAAAGTCAGGTAACAGTCAGCACGAAGATAGCAGATACCATCTTCGGTGTAAATTACCAGCAGGGAGGGTCTCCAAAATGGTTTTGGGCAGCAGCTAATGGGCAGTGGCGATGGCAATTTGGATTTAATGACTTTAGACTAAGTGGTGTGATTGGTCGCTTTACATCTGTACGATGGTACTGTCATTGTGATACGCAAGCTGGCACTGTTCAATTAGGTTTTCTAGTAAACAGACAGAATCATCATTGTGAATTCAGACTATATCATGAACCAACGAATTTAAGTGCTCAGCTGCGGTGGCAATACTACCAGCAGTTAGCCAATGGGCAGTGGTCAGTCTGTATTGATCAATTATGGAGTAAGCAAACATTGTTTTCACAAGTATCGGTTTATCGTATTTTTCCCTTGATACCCGATGTCAATATGGAAATAGGCTGGATTGGCAGGTATGATTGTCGCAAATTATTGACAAGTTGGGATGTGGGCGTTTGTCTTAATTTAGAACGTGCTTTATACAAAATAGGCTGGGATCAGCACAACGGAATATATGCTAAGTTTGGTGTGTCATTTGGAGAAATCAATTAACTATATCAATTTAAGTAAACGAATCAAGTAAACGGTAAACGAATGCACCCCTATCTGTGCAGCTAACACAGATAGGGGTGCCGTAAAGTACTAGATGAGTAAGCGTAGTCTGCCTTCAATCAGCAGTAGCCACAAGTTTTTGAATCTAAAACGCGGCGGTTTTAGCAGGAGAGAGGATAAGAGTGTTTTGTAATTAAGAATAATTGACGCTATACCATTTGCAATTTGCTTTATGTAAGGTAGGCTTAATAAGTCAGGAAGATCATAAAAGCTGTGGTGTGCAAAGTTTGCACAAAAGTCTGAGCGGTTGCATAAGGCTACTGCTAAACTCGTCTTACTCTCAAATAAATTATAACGATGATTACGAAAATTCGTTATCCGTCGAAGGTCCTATTTTTTTGGGACCTATCGTCTTGTTGCTACAGACTTGGCAGGGAAAACCTGATCAGTACTGAAATATAATACATTATTGATTTACACCAGGAGGCTGGCTTTGTGCAGAATGCATTGGATCCCAAAAAAATCGAAGATATTCTCCGTTATGCTGTAGATGCCCTACAGGAAAGCAAGAATCAGATGTTTGAAATTGTAGAAGCAGCGCAGGCAGAATATAATCGCATTATGGCAAAAATAGCTGAGTTAAAACAAGAGATTATTCGTACAATTGAACAAGTAGATCAATTGGAGCGGGAATATCGCAAAATCCGTATGCGCCTTTCCGAAGCAAGCCGTGATTTCTCTCAATATGGTGAAGAGGTTAGACGCTTAATTTATCAACAAGCTGATCAGCTTCGGATTGCTTTAGCTTCAGCCAAAGAAAGGGAAAAGAACCTACAACAACAAAGATTGGAGAAAGAACAAGCTCTGTCACACCTTTCAAGTTTAGTAGATAAGGCTGAGAAATCTGTTTCCCGGGTTGGTGTGGCTTTAGACTTTCTCACAGGTAATTTAGTGGACATCAATTCACAGCTTGAAGGCATGCAGATGCGTTATCAGCTGGGGCCACGGATTATTAAGATGCAAGAGGATGAGCGAAAACGTGTTGCTCGTGAAATTCACGACGGCCCTGCACAGGATCTGGCAAATGTGGTACTCAAGGCTGAAATATGTGCTCAGCTGTTGGATGCTGGTCGGAATGAGGATCTAAGAGCGGAATTGTCTGACCTTAAATCCGCGGTAAAAGACAGCCTTCATGAGATACGCAAAATTATCCATAACTTGCGACCAATGGTCCTTGATGATTTGGGATTGGTGCCAGCGGTTAAACGTTTGATTGAAGAAGTGACTGCTCAAACAGGTATAGAAATCCATCTTGACATTATTGGTAAAGAAACACGACTGGACTCAGTCGTAGAAGTTGCAGTATTCCGGATTATCCAAGAGGCGCTAAACAACAGTCGTAAATATGCTAATGCTTCAATGATTAAAGTTAAACTGGAATTCTTGCCAGAGGTCATCAATGCAGCCATTGAGGATAATGGGATAGGATTTGATGTGACTGAATTAAAGCAAACCCTGACTACTGGGGAGCATTTTGGAATATATGGAATGCGTGAAAGAGTCGAATTGTTAGATGGTACTTTTACTCTATATTCACGCAGAGGTGGAGGTACTCGCATTGGTGTCAAAATTCCGCTGCAGCGCAAAGAGGGGTGAGGTGAGTGGAGAAAATACGAGTATTAGTTGCTGATGATCATTCACTTCTGCGGCGAGGCTTAGTTAAGTTGCTGGAAATGACAGATGAAGTAGTTGTTGTTGGTCAAGCTGTTAATGGTGAGGAAGTAGTAGAACTTACAGAACAACTGCAGCCAGATATCATTCTTATGGATATCAATATGCCTAAGTTGAATGGAATAGAAGCGACACGCCAAATAATCGATACTCATAACATTCCTATTCTAGCTTTAACAATCCATGATGATGAGGAATACATTGCAGAAATGATCAGGGCTGGAGCTCATGGTTATATCCTTAAAGACAGTGAGCTAAGCAGTTTAGTCCAGGCGATTAAGCGTGTTGCTGCTGGAGAAACCTTTTTTCCATCACACCTGATGGAGAAAGTAATGGCTAAGTTTCATGAGTTAGTGCAGCAACAGCAGTCCAAAACACCTTCAGTACCTCTCGTAAACAATGAAGTGTCCCGCTTAACTAGAAGAGAACTTGAAGTACTGCAGTGTATCGTTGATGGCATGAGTAATAAAGAGTGTGCTCAACACTTGTTTATAAGCGAGAAGACTGTCAAGAACCACGTAACTAATCTGCTGCGGAAACTTGATGTGGCCGATCGAACACAAGCAGCAGTATATGCTGTACAGCATGGACTTGTAAAAGCCAGGGTTTAAGCCCCAGCTTTTTCCACATCCAATGAAGCTGTGTTTTTCAGATGGCCTAGCAACTCCAATCCATTAATCACCAAACGGAAGCGACATCCAAGCAGTGCTGCTGCCTGCTTACACATTTCCATCCGTTTGAGGTAGATTTCAAAATAGTCCATGATTTGACATGAAGACTGATCAAACATAATTTCCAGAGTGATAGTCTTTGCTTGAGCATCAACTGTTACTTGAGAGTCCATAATTGCTAAATTAACACGATCGTGAATATCTGATTCATGGTTCTTATGCGGTTGAATCCGATTGACTCTTGTACGATGAGCATCACTTTTATCAGCAATGATCAACGCAGCAGTGATTGGTGTTACAGCCGCGCCGATTTCTTCTTCATGATTGGCAATTGCAGTCGTAATTTCACAGACTTCCGCTAAGTCCATGCCCATAGCCCGCAATTCCACGAAAGCAAGAGTGGCACCAGTTATACCGTGATGTTTGCGGTTGTGCATGTTGCCAATGTCATGCAGATATCCAGCGATAGCTCCTAGTTCAACAGTGCGAGCTTCGTACCCTAATTCTGCTAAGATGTGGGCTGTGGTTTTAGATACATAAGAAACATGACGCAGACCATGTTCTGTATAACCTCGCGCAGTCAAGTAATCGCATGCTTTTTGAATCATTAATTGAAAATTTGGGTTGCTGCGTATATCTTGCAAAGTGATCATTTTATCCCTCCTGACTTGTTCTTAACATTATACCGCATATGTAGTTTGTTGACTATAGTCCTATAAAATTAGGACTTTTGGCTGATTAAGTTTGTGAAATATTTAAGCTATATTATAATTCGAACCAGTCTTTTGGAGCAGTAGCCTAAAACCCCCGCCCCCCAGGCTACTGCTTTTTCATTGCCATAATGTTGAGTTAACGGAATTGGCTTTTCTGCCTTAGAGTACTAGAACACAACTGTCTAGCTGTGAATACGATGTAGTGACCAACAGATGAAACAGACGGGGGGTTACGTTGTGTCAACCATCAATCGCAAGCCAAACTGTTCACCTCCCGAGGAGGAAGCCAAACACAAAGCAAAATTACTAGAACTATTAACACCTAGGGAAAAAGAAGTGCTGTCATTGCTGGCACGCGGGTATAATAACAATGAGATTGCTGAATGTCTGCACATCAGCAAGCATACTGTTAAGAACCATGTTAGCAATATATATCGAAAACTAGAAATGGACGATCGAACGCAGATTGCTTTGTTGGCTGTCCGTAATGGGTTAGTTTCACTTGATTAATCAGAAAACGACTCTGACGAGTCGTTTTCTGATTTTTATGGCAGGGGTCTGACCCCTGAGAAGCGAATGTAGATAAGCAAATGTGTAGTTGCCAGGCTCGAGGGTTAAGTGGAGGAAACATTATGGAAAAATTGCAATTATTTCTACAACTTAACCCCCATGAAGAACCTAGGCTGGGTATCTGTTTAGATCCAGCATGGCTGGAATTTTCACAGAAGGAACGCAGTTATATCTATATACTGACCCCATCTTTACCAGCAGACCAGCTAATAATATATTATCAACGTGGTTGTCAGTCTCTGTCTCATTGGAAATACTTATGGAAAAGGTTACCATGGCCACAGGTTGCTTTGTATCTAATTCAGCGTCAGCTGCAATTAAAGTATTTGGGCTTTCCACTATCATTGGCTGAGATAAGCAGTACACAGTGGCGTCTAGATATTGAGCAGCGTCAGCAGCTGTTTAACGATTTGAATCAGCTTCTAGCAGGCCACCTACTTCCAACTAAAGCAATTCTGCAAGAAATGCGCCAGCAAGGCTGGTGGCCAGCAGATACTCTCAGGGGATTGGCAACTAGTTTTGCCAGTGGTTTCTACCAATTGTTACCTGGTATTGTCTACAAACCTTGGGGCGAGCTGCGGTGCAACCGGTGTAACTCGACAGATGTTGCTGAGCGGTTTTGTCTAGAATGCGGGCGGGTGAATTGTCCTGTTTGTTTGAGCTGTGAAGCGTTAGGAGCAATTCGTGGCTGTACATGTCTGTGGTATATAGCAGATCAAAAGCAGGTGGAAAGAATATTGTCAATCAAACTTGAAAAACCTCCGAAATTGACCTTAAAATATTCCCTCACACCTGCTCAGCAGCACGCTAGTCAGCGATTAATTGATTTCCTCGATAGTGAACAACAACAGATCCAAGTATGGGCGGCGTGCGGTGCCGGTAAAACCGAGGTTACATTTGGTGCGATTCAGAGAATGTTAACACGTGGAGAACAAGTGTTGTTTGCTATTCCCCGCCGCGATATTGTACAGGAGTTGGCTGAGCGTCTACGTCAAGCATTCCCGGATACAACGATTGCTGCTCATTATGGCGGCCAGCCATGGCGGCAGCCGGGACAGCTGGTTATTGCCACTACACATCAAGCACTGCGGTTTTATCACCGTTTCGGCTTAGTGGTATTGGATGAAGTAGATGCTTTCCCGTATGATGGAAGTGAAGAGTTGCGGTTTGCTGTTGAACGTGCAAGAAAACCTGATGGTAAGCTGATTGAGATGACTGCTACTCCGAAAAAGTTGTCTAAAAACTTGATCACCATTCCCGCTAGACATCATGGTTATCCTTTACCAGAACCACGTCTATACAAACTTAAACTGCCACCGTTAGCTGCATTAGGCCAGACGTCGCTGCCATCAGAGGTTGCTGCAATAATCCAACGTAATTCTGCTCCTTGGTTGGTTTTCGCACCCACTGTTGCTAGTGTACAGCAGATAGCACAGTTACTCTCAATAATGCTAGACAGGTCTGTCTGTGGCAGTTGGGCAGCAGATCCACTGCGGGATCAGAAACGTCATGAGTTTATATCTGGAAACTATCAAGTACTGGTAGCCACTTCGATCATGGAGCGGGGTATAACCATTAGCAATGTCCAAGTGATGGTGCTTTATGCTGATCATCATGTATTTGATGTCAACTCTTTGGTGCAGATGGCAGGAAGGGTAGGGAGAAAAGCAGAACATCCTGAGGGTGAAGTCTGGTTCATTGCTGAAAAAATAAGCGAACCCATGAAATTAGCTCAAGAGCGTATTCGTTACCTTAATCAGCAGGCGCATGCACAGGGTCTGCTCAGGGAGAGATGTTTCCATGTCGCTGATTAGACCTTGGTGGAAAGCTTTGGTGTCGCTTGTTTTTCCAGAACCTGATCCTTGTCCGCTCTGCCATATCCAACCACTGCCAGAAGGATTGCCAGTGTGTTTTACCTGTGTCGAGCGGTTAGACCTGAGCTGGCATCAACTGATTTTGTCTCAGTACAGTGCTTACGCATTAGGCTACTACCAGGGCTATCTAAAAGAATTGCTACAGCAAATAAAGTACCACAACGCTTATGACCCAGCTGTGGTTTTGGGACAAATTCTGGGTCTAGCAGCTAGAGAACAGCCAGAGCTCCAGGATGTGGATGCGTTCCTTCCGGTTCCATTACATGAGAATCGTTTACGCCAGCGAGGTTTCAACCAAGCAGAAGCTTTTGTAGCGGGGATGAACCTGGTATGGCCCCATCCAACTGTAAGTGTTTATAGGCTTAAAGATACTGCACCTCAGAGTCAGCTTTCACCTGAACAACGGTGGCAGAATCTGCGGGGAGCTTTTATGCTGCCTAACCCTAGTCAAATATTAGGTAATAAAATACTAATTATTGACGATATATTTACTACCGGTGCGACTTATTGCACACTTGCCAATTTGGTCAGTCAGCACCATGGTATACCGGTTGGTCTGTTTGTTGCCCATACTCAAAGCGGATAATAATGAGGGGAGCGGTGATCTATGTTACGAAATTGTATTGAATGCAATCGGGTGTTTTCACATCCCACAAACAAGTTGTGCCCGGAATGTTTACGACTTAGAAATCAGGAATTTGAGGCAGTCAGAGAGTATTTGCGCGAGCATCCCAATGCTTTGCTTATTGATGTGGTGACCAAGACAGGGGTGAGAGTTGAACGGATTTATGAGTTCATTGATGAAGGACGCTTAAAAATAGTTCCTGCTGACGTACGCTTTCGCTGCCAGGTTTGTGGTGCAGAGATTACTTCTGGTCGTATTTGCAATTCTTGTAAAAAGCAGTTAACCTCAAATGGAGACAATCCCGCAATGCAAACTAAGTATAGAGCTAAGATGCACGTGTTAGAATTTCGCAATTCACAAAATCAGAAGTAGCAGTGGATTTAGTTAAAGATCTAATAAGGTTTTACCGATAATAAAAGCAAAGGGGGAGAGAAAGTTGTATATCTCAAACAAAACGATTCAGAGAATCAATCAGATTTATGCTGAACAAAGCAAAGTTGAGCGGAAACCAGTACGGAAAACAGAAGCAAACCAGGATCGTGTGACGCTGTCCACTGAGGGAAAACAGCTGCAAGCAATTCTGCAGAAAGCTTGTGAACCAGTGGAGCCTAGCAGCAAAGCGCAAGAACTTAAAGTTGCTATTTCCAGCGGGACTTATCACGTTAAAGGCGAGGATATAGCTGCAAGTATTATAAAATATTATCGTCAGAGGGTTTAGTATGCAAGTAATTGACGCTTTTAAACAGGTTATAGATCAGGAAATAACAATTGTTGATCAACTGATCAAGCTAGGTTTAGAAAAGAGAGAGATGATCAACTCTCCAGCACGCTTACAGGAACTGGTTAATCAAGAGGTGATGCTTTTAGCTGATCTTGAGCGCGCCGAACAGGAACGGTTCAAACTTTTTGATGTTATCGCTCCGGGGCAGAAACTGAAAGAGTGGTTAAATAGTACTTCCCAACCGGAAATTACCACACAAATTAGCCGCCTGGAGGCAAAAGTTGATGAGCTTACCCAGATTAACCAGCTAAATCAGCAGCTGATTGCAGAATCATTAGCCTTTATACAGTACTCCCTTAACTTACTAACAGATGATCTCCCCTTAACATATACAAAACCAGGAACACGCAAGCAAACTATATCGATAATTGATCGAAAGGTGTAGCTCTATGCGAACAACATTCAGCGGGATAGAAATAGCCAGACGTGCGCTCCAAGCACAACAACTATCACTCGACGTTGTCGGGCAGAATATTGCAAATGCGAATACTCCAGGTTATTCTCGCCAGGTGGCAGTACATAAAGCAGCTCCTCCATACCCCATGCCGCAATTTTCTCATAATCCAGTTAACGGAATGATGGGGACAGGTGTAGAAATTGCGAAAATCAGCCGAATGCGTGACGAGTTCGTGGAGATGCGTCTACGTCAAGAGACCCATAACCATAGTTACTGGCAGACAATCAGTGATGGTTTGGAGCAGGTGGAACTAATTTTCAATGAACCTTCAAACAGTGGCATTCAACAAGCGTTGGAGCTCTTCTATAATGCGTTGCAGGACTTAAGTAAGGCTTCTGAAAACGAAGCTGTGCGCTCTGTTGTGATCCAACGCGGAGCAGTGTTGACAGAAGCTATTCAGCATGCCCGATTCCAGCTGGGCAAATTGCGTGACAATATGAATGATATTGTTTCCATTAAAGTCAATGAGATTAATACTTATGCTACCCGGATAGCTGAACTAAATGAACAGATAGTAAAGGTCAATTCTGCTGGATATCAGCCGAACGATTTACTAGACGAACGTGACAAGTTGCTCCAGGAACTTTCTAAATTGACTAACATTGAAGCAGTTGTCGATCAATATGGAGCAGTGACAGTCAGTATCAGCGGTGCAACACTAGTACAGCGCACTGAAGTGTTTAAATTACAAGTGCGGTCATCAAACCAACCAGTCACTCCACCTTATGATCGGGTAGAAGTAGTTTGGCAAGGTTCAAATTCATTGGTAGAGTTTACTGGCGGTGAGATGGCAGGAATCTTAAAATTCCGTGATGTTTACATGCAAGATTTTCTCACGGAACTGAATCAATGGACTGCTGATCTAATCAATACTGTAAATAGTATTCATAGCCAAGGCTATGACTTACAGGGTAATACTGGGATACCATTCTTCGTCTTAGCCGATGGATCAGCTACAGTGACTGCCAGCCAGGATCCGAGTTTAACTATAACCATGAATATTAAAGAAGGATGGCAGATTGCTGCTAGTTCGAAAGTAGACGATGACGGCAAGACAATAGCAGGTAATGGGGAAATTGCGCTGAAGCTGGCTCAATTGCGCAACACTCCCATTAACGGGACAGAAAACACAATTGGTGGTCTGTATACTGCCATAATTTCACGGTTAGGTGTGCGTGCTTTAGAAGGAAAGTCCATGGTTAATAATGGTGAAGCGCTCGTGAACCATCTAAAGAACATGCGCGAATCTATTTCGGGAGTTAATTTAGATGAAGAAATGGCGGATATGATCCGGTTCCAGAATTCGTATGCTGCTGCTGCCCGGTATATGACTGCTATTGATGAGGTTCTTGAATTGATTATCAACCGTATGGGCTTATTCGGTAGATAGGGGGATAAAAGGTGCGAATTACCAACAACACACTGATCAATAACATGTTACGGCAACTCAACTCAGGATTAGGTAGGCTAGGACAGTATCAAGAGCAGTTGGCTTCCGGCCGCCGGGTGTTAAAACCTTCTGATGATCCTGCAGGTATTGTCAGTATTTCGCAGCTGAAAACTTCATTATTTGAGAATCAGCAACTTTTATCCAATGTAGATAGTGCATATTCCTGGCTCGATTCTGCCGATACCGTTCTCGCATCGGTAACCAGTGTAATGCATCGGGCAAAAGAACTGACCATTTATGCCGCTACTGAAGTTTTAAGCGACAGCGACAGGTATGCCATTCAGGAAGAAATGAAGCAATTATTCGATAATGTACTGCAGTTGGCTAATTCCACTCACAGCGGCAGGTACTTGTTTGGTGGACAAAAGACTACAACAGTTCCATTTACGCGTGAATCATTAGATCCGAACGATCCTAATTTTTTCAATATTGTCTATCAAGGCGGCCGTTCAGATGACGGAACTGCTTCGCAATCGCTAGAGATCAATGCTAATTCAGTGCTTGACCTCAGCCTTGTACAAACTAAGGTAAATGCAGATGGTAAAGTGGAAGATTCACTGTTTATGCCTATTTTATCTACGTTCAGGAAAATCATTGCTGATATGGAACAAGGTAATGTTTCTGATCTCAGTAGTGTGGATATAGAACAGTTGGAATCGGCGTTAGATAATGTTTTAAGTTACCGTGCAGTAGTTGGTGCTAAGGTTAATCGTGTCCAGATGGCCAAAGAGCGGCTGCAGGAGTTGAAAATTAATTTTAATCAGCTGCTGAGCAATGCTCAGGATATCGATGTTGCTGAAACCATAATGCAGTTAAAATCCGAGGAGTATGTATATCGGACTGCTTTGGCTGTTGGTGCACGGATCATCCAACCTTCGCTTGTAGACTTCCTTAAATAAGGATGAGTACCATGCAGATGGCTGTTAGAAATAGTTTGCCCCGGTTAGATATCACTTATCACTGGCCGCGCGCTCGGGTGCAGCAGGAAATTGGGCATTTTAGTGTCGATTACTCTGGGCCGACAATGATTATTGATCAGCAAGAGGCAATGAATGAACTAGGTATGGGTAACTTGGAGCATCTGCTCCGGACGAAAGTAATCGCTGCGAAACAGGAAGTACTAGAAGGCATAGCCAGAAGAGCCAGGGAAGGCGATCGGTTTGCCCGGGAAATGACCGCGCAAGATACTGTAGTCCAGTTGGCCAAAGAGTATTGTCGTGACGATATACCTGAAGTAAATTTGACCGTTGCACCCCAAACACGGCCGAGAATTATCATGCATTACCAGATGCAGATGCAGTGGAATGCTGGTAAGTTCGCAATAGACTGGGAGATGTATCCGCCAAAAATTGACTGGATTTTAGGCGAGGTGAAGTTCACTCCCTTCAAAGGGAATAATTTAGATATTAAAGGGTGACAGGCTGTGCGCATTCAGACAACAAGGTTCGGAACCATAGAAGTCAATCCGGAAGAAATTATCACTTTTCCAGAAGGTTTGCTGGGATTTGAAGAATATCATCACTATGTGATTCTGCATCAACCTGAGGGAATTTTCAGTTTTATGCAGTCTGTAGACGAACCCTGGCTGTGTTTTGTTGTGATTATGCCGGAGTTTTTGCGTGCAGATTATTCAGTCACATTAGAACCAGAACAGGTGCAGGAATTAGAGCTGGAGAGCGCTGAAGACAGCCAGGTATTTGCTATCGTCACTATACCAGAAGATATCACAGAAATGACCGCTAACCTGCAAGCTCCATTGGTGATTAACTGCAAACGCAGATTAGCCAAGCAGATTGTGTTAATGGATGGGATGTATAAGATCCGCCATAATGTACTGGCTGAAATGCAACGTAATGCTTTCTTGGCTGCAAAAGCAGCAGCTGAATAAGGATGTACTATTGAATTCCATTTTTCCGGGTAAGCTATAGTCCAGGGAGGGACATTCATGCTTGTGCTAACCAGAAAAGTCGATCAAAGTATTATTATTGGTGATGATATTCGTATCGTTATAGTTGATGTACGCGGAGATCAGGTTAAGCTCGGTATACAGGCACCTAAACATATTAGTGTGCATCGAGAAGAGATCTATGAAGATATTCAGCAAGAAAATAAGCGCGCAGCGTTATCACAACAAGTTGACTTAGACAAGCTGAGCAAGCTCCTGCGTCAATCTACAAAGGATTTTCATTCACACAAGGACGGTGGATAATATGGTACGTAACCAGAGTATTATTAGCCCAGACACTAAGTTACACTTAATTCAACCACTAAAACTATCCTCCGAGAAGATCCAGACAGAGCTGCCAAAAGATGCCGTTAACAACACTCCACAAACTTCAGAGGTATTTTCTCGGGAAGAGCTGGAAAAGGCAGTTGATGGCTTAAACAAGACAGTTGAAGTTTTTGATCGCGAACTACAGTTTTCCATTCATGAAGATACTAACCGGATTATTGTTCGCGTGATTAAGCGCAGCCAAGATAAAGAGGAAGTTATCCGCGAAATTCCTCCTGAGCGGATTCTTGATATGATTGCTTCTTTCATGGATATGATTGGTTTATTGATTGACCAGCGCGCTTAGGAAGGGGTAGAAAAGATGAATGCTAATGCTGCATATCAAGCATATAAGAGTGTTCAGGTAAATACTGCATCGCAAGGAGAACTTATTATTATGTTGTTTGATGGTGCAGTTCGAATGGCTACTCAAGCCGATCATTATATTGAGCAGGGTAATATTGCAGGAGCTAATGAAAAGCTATTACGTGTACAGGACATAATGTTCGAATTGATTAGCGCATTGAACATGGATACTGGTGAAATAGCAAAAAATTTGTATCAATTGTATGATTTTGTTAATCAACTTTTAATCAAAGCAAATGTGACCAAAGATAGAGAACCTTTGCAGCAGGCACTCAAACTCCTCACAGAACTGCGCGATATGTGGCGCGAGGTGGTGGCGCGAGTTTGAGTTCAGCGACTGGGATTCTAGATCAGCTGCGCACCTTGATTGCTTATTATCAGCAACTTACCGAATATTTTCATCAAATTGCTGCTTATGGTCAAGAGGAAGTCATGCTCATTGATCAAGCTGACATGGATGCACTATTAGCGATTCTGAAAAAGAAAGAGACAATGATGGAAGAGGCTGCTTGTTGTCAAGAGCGGATTAATACGGTGCAGGCTTATTTAGCTGAGCAATTTCATCTGGAATCATTTTCTGTGAAGAACATACTTCAAAAAGCGCATGATAACCCTCTCATTGTGGCATACTTACATAAGCTGCAGCATGTAATTAATGATTTAATCAGCCAGCTGGAAGTATTAGAAGCACAGGAGCGCCAACACGAGCAGCTGCTGCATGACTATGCTGAGCATCTGCAAACCTTGCACCAGAGTCAAAAGCCAACAAGCGTCAGCGGTGCCAAAAAGGCTTATCAAAAGCGTCTGAAACCTCCTACACATGATATCGATATTAAGAGATAGTTTGTAGAAGATATCGTAAAATTATTAAAGGTATTTCAAATTTGTTGACAGGTATTGTAAAATATGTTAGGGTATAAGTAACCGGCAACACGAGGTACCGGTATCATTTTTTAGGAGGAATGTATTTAATGCAAGGAAAGGTAAAATGGTTTAACGCTGAGAAAGGGTATGGATTCATTGAAAGAGAAGATGGCGGAGATGTTTTTGTCCATTACTCAGCTATCCAAGAAGATGGATTCAAGACTCTGGAAGAAGGACAAGTTGTAGAGTTTGATATTGTTGAAGGAGAAAGAGGTCCACAGGCTGCTAATGTGGTGAAAAAATAACATGACATAGAAGAACCAAGGCAACTTGGTTCTTTTTTGTTACCTGTCGAGTGGTTAGTTCGCGTGTGAAGGATTTTTTTTGCATAACTGGAATTAATATAGAAATAAGAACAAATACGGGGAGTGAAGTACATGGCAGCTATGCAGATCGTCATCAAAGGGAAGAATTTGGAAGTAACTCCTGCTTTACGTGCTTATGCGGAAAAGAAGCTGTCCAAGTTTGAAAAGTATCTTGCTGATGAGCAAGAGACGCTAGCGGAAATGAATATGCGGACAGAAAAGGATTTCCATATCGTTGAATTGACTATTCAGGTAAATGGTTTGACGCTGCGTGGCGAAAGCCGCACTGATGACATGTACAAATCCATCGATGACGCAGTGGATAAGATTGAGCGTCAGTGGGATAAGTTCAAGACCAAAATTCACAAGCGATTACAGCGTACGAAATTGAGTGAATTAACCTCCCCCGCCCAAGATGAAGTTACAGAGAAAAGTAGTGAAGATGTAGAGTTTCGTATTGTTAAGACCAAACGTTTTGCAATAAAGCCTATGAGTGTTGAAGAAGCGATTATGCAGATGGAACTATTAGGACACGATTTCTTTGTATTCTCTAATGCCGATAACGATCAAGTCAATGTTGTCTATAAACGCCGTGATGGTAATTATGGGTTGATTGAACCGGAGTTCTAGAAAGTAGGAACGAGCATGAATTCTGCTGTATCTTTAGTTATATTTGAAGGTGGGGCCAGTACTAGCGAATTGGAAAAGATGATGGTACATGTCCGCAAAGGAATTGTCATCGACTTACTTCATAAGGCGCAGGCAGCTGGGTTCACACGCATTATTCTAGTAACAAACTATCGTGATCTTGCGGAAATGGCCTCTGGTTTTGCTGTGGAAATCGAATATCAATCAAGGGTGACCGAGGAATTTCATTTTGGCACGGAACTGCTCAAGCTGATTAAACACAAGGATGTGACGAAGGTCTTATACATGGGGGGAGCGGCTGCTCCCCTAATTTCTGTTCAGGAATTAAGCTATTTACGATCACTGCTGGAAAGTCATGAAAACGCGGTTATTGCCAACAATTACTATTCAGCTGACATTGTGGGTTTCACACCTGCCAGTGCATTGGAAAAAATTGTCTTGCCGCCAATAGATAATACTCTACCCCAATTATTAGTGCAGCAATCGGGTTTAAAATACATTCCCACACAGCGTACGTTAGGATTGCAGTTTGACTTAGATACACCAGCGGATCTGATGATTTTAGCGAACCATCCGAGTATTGGGACTTATACCAAGCAGGCAATTGCTGATACTAAAATTGACATCGTTCGTTGTTTGCAGATCAAGGAAGTGATGCAGACACCCCATGCTGATCTGGTGGTTTACGGTCGGGTGAATGCAGCTATGTTTAAGCTTTTGGACGAGCTCACCAAGTGTCGTATTCGTTTATACTCCGAAGAGAGGGGATTAAAAGCACTTGGGCGTGATACTAACGGTCAAGCCCGCTCTCTTATTGGTGAAATAATTGCTCTTAGCGGTTATGACCGGTTTTTCCAATTTTTAGCTTCTATCTGCCAAGGTGCAGTGTTGGATACAAGAGTTTTATTTTCACATTTTCGCTGGGAACTATCACAAAGCGATCGTTTTTATTCAGATTTAGGTATGGCTGACCAAATCATCCATCCTCAGCTGCGGGAATTTACACGTGCTGCGAATCGGGCAGCAATACCGGTTTTACTTGGTGGTCATTCATTGGTTACTGGCGGCTTATGGGCTTTACTCGACGCTGCTTACTGGGATCTCAGCATGTCAGTAGACAGGAAAGGATGACAGAACATGCTCAAAATGTTTAATAAGATTTTTAATGCTAACCAGCGCGAAATCGAACGTTTAAATAAGATAGTAACAAAAATAAATCAACTGGAACCTGAGTTTTCTGCCCTAACAGATGATCAATTACGGGAGAAGACAGGAGAGTTTAAGCAGCGGTTAGCCAATGGTGCTGTGCTAGATAGTCTTTTACCTGAGGCATTTGCTGTGGTGCGAGAAGCTGCCAAACGTACATTGGGACAGCGACATTTTGATGTACAACTAATGGGTGGCATTGTCTTACATGAAGGCCGTATTGCTGAAATGAAGACTGGTGAGGGCAAAACATTGGTAGCTACTTTGCCCGTATACCTTAATGCCCTCACAGGCAAGGGAGTCCATGTAGTCACAGTCAATGATTATCTTGCCAAACGTGACGCTGAATGGATGGGGCAGGTATATCGCTTTTTAGGCTTGTCTGTGGGTGTAATTGTCCATGGTTTAGATTTTGCTGAACGCGCTGCTGCCTATCAGTGTGATGTGACATATGGTACAAACAATGAATTTGGTTTTGACTATCTGCGCGACAACATGGTCACATCACCAAGTTTGATCGTTCAGCGTGAGCTGAATTATGCCATTGTAGACGAAGTAGACTCGATCTTAATTGATGAAGCACGAACCCCATTAATCATCTCAGGCGCTGCTGAGGACTCTACAGAACATTACCACCAATTCGCCCGTATTGTTCCTAAGCTGACGCCAGAAGAAGACTATACTGTCGATGAAAAGGCGCGGTCAGTAGCGATGACTGAAGCAGGTGTCGCTAAAGTTGAAAGAATGTTGGGGATCGATAACCTGTTTGACGACCGAAATTTCGCTTTAAATCACTATTTGATTCAAGCACTAAAAGCTTATACGTTGTTCCGGCGTGACCGGGATTATGTGGTCAAAGATGGCGAAGTGATTATCGTTGATGAGTTCACTGGACGCTTAATGCCGGGAAGACGTTATTCAGATGGGCTTCACCAGGCAATTGAAGCGAAAGAAAATGTTAAGGTTGCGGAGGAGACCCAGACCTTGGCGTCCATTACATTCCAGAACTATTTCCGGATGTACCAAAAGCTAGCTGGCATGACAGGTACAGCTATGACTGAAGAAGCTGAGTTCCGCCGCATCTATGGTATGGATGTTGTGGCAATTCCGACCAACAGACCGATGATTCGAATCGATTATCCGGATTTAGTATACAAAACCAGTGCAGCTAAGTTCAAAGCAGTCGTAGAAGAAATTGTACAACGGCATCAAACTGGGCAGCCAGTTCTGGTAGGCACTATATCAATTGAAAAATCCGAAATGTTGAGTCGGATGCTGCATCAAAGGGGCATTCCTCATGAGGTGTTAAATGCTAAGAATCATGAGCGCGAGGCAGAGATTATCAAGAATGCTGGCCAGCGGGGAGCAGTGACCATAGCTACCAATATGGCTGGCCGTGGTACTGATATCATGCTCGGAGAAGGAGTCAAAGAGCTTGGTGGTTTACACGTCATTGGTACCGAGCGGCATGAATCGCGCCGTATTGATAATCAGCTGCGGGGACGTTCTGGTCGCCAGGGAGATCCAGGTTCTTCTCGCTTCTATGTTTCCCTAGAAGATGACCTGATGCGTCTTTTTGGTGGTGAACGCATTCAACAACTAATGGAGCGCCTTGGCTGGAAAGATGACGAGCCTATAGAAAATGCTCAAATCACCAAGGCGATTGAAAACGCGCAAAAACGAGTGGAAAACCTCAACTTTGAGCGGCGCAAACAGGTGCTGGAATATGATGACGTGATGAATCAACAGCGGGAAGTAATATACAATCAGCGACGGGCAGTGTTGTTAGGCGACAACATTCAGGAAGTGATTCATACTATTTTCCAGAATGCGTGTAAGCATATTGTTGCTGAGTATGTCGATCCGAAACTAGCTAGTGAGGAATGGGATTTAGCTGGTCTGGCTGCTCGTTATGAGGATTTGACTAGAAAACCTTTGCCCTTGACTGCTGCGCAGCTGCAAAAAATGCAGCCTGAGCAGATCGCTGAAGAACTGGCAAAAGCTGCCATGACTGCCTATGCTGAACGCGAACAGCTTTATGGAGCTGAGATCATGCGTCGGATTGAGCATCTTGTTTTGCTCCAGACCATAGATAAAAAGTGGATGGAACATTTGCGAGCTATGGATGACCTGCGGGAAGGGATTGGTCTGCGAGCTTATGGACAGCAGAATCCACTAACCGAGTATAAGTTTGAAGCCTATGAAATGTTTAATGCAATGGTTAGGAGCATTCAAGAGGATTGCGTCAAGTTATTGTTCCGGGTGCAGATCGCTGATCCGCACGAAGCTGAAACCCGAGCTGATGAGCGATTACGGCATATAAGCACCAATCGTGACGCTCAAACCACACCTCAACCGCGGACAGTTACAAAAATTGGGCGCAATGATCCGTGTCCCTGTGGTAGCGGCAAAAAGTATAAAAAATGTTGTGGACGATAGGAGAGTGACTACTGATGCTGTTTGAATTAAGTGAAATCAAAGAGCAATTAGGAGAACTGCGCAGTAAGTTGAACGAGATGAGGGAATATCTTTGACATAGATCGCAAGCGCGAGCAGATTGCTGAGCTGAATGAATTAATGGCTCAGCCAAACTTCTGGGACGATAATGCAGCTGCTCAAGCGCATGTCAAGAACCTCAAACAATTAAAACAGGTCGTAGAACACTGGGAGCAGGTTGACCATCAGCTCCAGGATGCGCAGGTAATGTTGGAATTGGTTGCTGAAGAAGAGGATGAAACTCTGCAGGCGGATTTGTTAAGTGCTCTTAAACATGTGACAAATGCAGTAGAGCAACTGGAACTAGATACCATGCTCGATGGAGAGTACGATCATAACAATGCTATCTTGACTATTCATCCTGGCGCTGGTGGTACTGAAAGCCAAGATTGGGCCCAGATGCTTTTACGGATGTACACTCGCTGGGCTGAAGATCATGATTATCAAGTAGAGATTTTAGACTTGCTTCCTGGCGAAGAAGCAGGTATTAAAAGTGCTACATTGCTCATTTCGGGCATGAATGCGTATGGATATTTGCAAGCTGAAAAAGGTGTCCATCGTCTAGTACGCATTTCTCCCTTTGATGCTTCGGGAAGAAGGCATACTTCATTTGCTTCGGTTGAAGTAATTCCTGAGATAGATGATACTATTGAAGTTGAAATTGATCCCAATGAACTACGGATCGATACTTTCCGTTCCAGTGGTGCTGGTGGGCAGCATGTCAATAAGACTGACTCAGCTATTCGGATCACTCACATTCCAACAGGGATAGTAGTAACTTGTCAAACAGAGCGCTCCCAGCATCAGAATAAAGAGTCAGCTATGAAAATTCTAATCGCAAAACTTATGGAACGAAAAAGGATGGAACAGAGGGAAAAATTAGCTCAGATAAAGGGAGAACAGACAGAAATTGCTTGGGGTAATCAGATTCGTTCGTATGTATTCTGTCCTTATACTATGGTGAAAGATCATCGCACAGAAGTCGAAGTGGGAGATGTCAACGCAGTAATGGATGGCGAAATCGATCCATTTATTGAAGCCTACCTAAAATGGAAGAATAAAAGCTCACTCCGTGCTTAGGAGGAGCTTTTTTCAAGGAGTTGACCAAGTGCGGCGGAAAACTATCTTTGTAGTTCTGTTAATATCAGCAATGCTCATTTTACCCAGATTTGTGTTACCTCCCATACTTGAGTATTATGTCGCCGATTATTTAGAACAGGAATATGGTGGTCAAGTCAGGGTGACGATTTCCACTTGGCTTGGCTGGGAACTTGTAATAGGTCGGTTACGCGCGATTACTATTAAGTGGGAGGATGTAGTTGTCAATGATCTGCGAATAGCTAGTATCTGGTTGTCTGGATACAATGTAGCTGTTGACGTTTCAGCCCTGCTTAAGCACCAGCAGTTGATCTATTTGGGTGCTGAACGGCTGGATGGCATTGTAACTGTCAACGAGGTGGATTTAAATCGTTTTTTCTGGCAGCAGTTGGATCCTGAACAGCATTGGCAGATAGATTTGACTACTGATTATGCTGTCTTATCGGGGACTTACTTTTTATGGCAAATGGATTGGCATCTCAGCTTGGTTGGTGAGTTTTCCATTGCTAAGCCAGCACAAATTCTCTTTATACCAAAAGAGTTTCTGGTTATGGAGACAAGGGTTCCCGCGCTATTGCTCGAACTAGTAAGTGAATATTACACGTTAATTATTGATCTGCGCAGCTTGCCAATTCCAATCCAGCTTGATTGGATTGAACTGACAGAGCAGCAGATTGTTCTCTATGGGAGAGGGATATAAGATGCACAAACCAATCCTGAGGGCACTTGTAATCATTGCTTTAGTTGCAGCATTAACAGTTGCTGGTCAGCGATGGATTTTGGAACAGAACAATAGAACTGTCGAGCTAGTGGTAGATTATAGTAGTCTGCGCCAGTTATTGAATACAGATCCTGATGTAACAGCAGAAATGGCGGAGATGTTAGTTGCACTCAAACAGCTGGGAGTCAATGGTATCGCTCTGAATGAATGGACAATTGGTGAAAAAATTGCTTTAGGTGACTCGACGTTCGCTTCAATAGTAGCCTCAGCTATAGAACCAGCCCAGATGCTAGCGGAGCCGGCTGGTTTTAACCCTGATGTTGTTCAGATAATTAAGGCTGCAGGTCTACAAGTTATACCACGCTTGGAAGCTAATCATCTGTTATCGCTGACTTGTGCTGAAAAACTAAATGGCGTTAATCCGTCCATGGTCATAATAAATGCCCCAGATCTTCTTAAATCACAGGAGCAGTTAGATGATTTAAGTCTGTTATTGCAAAAAGCGAACATTAAGATTGGCTTGGTAGAGTTTACCAAAATCCAAGGGATTTCCAAGTTAGCCAATGGTGCGATAGCTGTGCGTGTTCATGGTATCTCCCCTGGAGAAATGGAAGTGTTGTCCACAGAGCGGATTGTTGCGCGTTATCTACGGGCAGTACGAGAACGCAATGTTCGTGTGCTGTATATTCGTCCCTTTCTTGGCGAAGGTGGTTGGGAACGTAGTCTTGCGTTATTAACTGATTTAAAGATGCGGCTAGAGAATAATGGTTATCATATAGGGCAAGCTGAACCTTTTGGTCAATGGCAGCCAAGCCGTTTGGTTCTCTGGGTGATCAGTATTGGTATCATAGCTGGAGCCCTGTTATTAGCTCTGTATTGGTTGGTGCTTCCGTCATGGTTGGTATATGCTTTGATAATACTAGGCAGTGGCGCAAGTGTTTATTGCTTATGGTGGCGTGTTTTCCTTGGTCAGCAACTTTTTGCCCTATTAGCTGCTATTGTTTTTCCTACTTTAGCGATGTGTCAAGCCATCTCCCCCAATCGACGCTGGGTGTATCTTAAAGCTACCCTAGTTTCGCTTGGTGGTGCCCTACTGGTTGTAGGTATCCTCAGTGGGAGTGAGTACCTTATTAGTTTGCAGCAGTTTCGTGGCGTTAAATTAATGCATGTTGCTCCAATTGTTCTGGTTTTTATCATGAGCATCCTGACCCCAAGGCTTCCTCTGAGGTCCTGGCAGAAAATTAAGCAGGTGGTTAATGATTTTTATCATTCAGCTATTCCAGTAAAATATCTAATTGCTCTAGCTGGGGTAGGCTTGGTAGGTGCTGTCTATCTCTTGCGGACCGATAATTTTACTTTACCCATTCCTCAGCTGGAAATTGCCATGCGCGAAGGACTAGAACGGTTGCTTTTGGTACGCCCTCGCACTAAGGAAATGTTGCTTGGTCATCCTGCTTTGTTTTTGGCAGCAGTTTCGGGTAAACGTCATCCAATTCTTTTGAGCATTGCTGTAATTGGCCAACTTTCGTTGGTCAACACATTTACCCATATTCACACTCCGCTTTTGGTGAGTTTGCTGCGTACATTATATGGGCTGATTATCGGATGTGTGGTGGGAAGTATATTGTGGATGATATATAACCGTTGCCAAAGGAGATAAACAAATGGTCATTGTTTCCGGTTATTACGGTTACCATAATAGTGGTGATGAAGCAGTATTGGCAGCATTATGCCAGGATTTAGAGCAACTTGGTGTTAAGCGCAAGGAAATCACTGTGTTATCTGCCGATCCACATCAGACAGTCAATTCTCATGGTGTTAATGCACTGCATAGGTACAATTTGCCGGCAATTATTCGTATGATGCAGCGGAATCATTTGTTGATCAGTGGTGGTGGTTCACTCTTACAGGATAGTACGAGCTGGCGCACGATTCCTTATTATCTGGGGATCATTCATCTAGCATTATTAAAGGGAATGAGGGTAGTGGTTTATAGTCAAGGAATTGGTCCAGTTCAGCGCCGTTTCTACCAGCACTGGATTGTCAAGGTGTTAAACCGTACCCATGGAATAACCGTCCGAGATCAACAGAGTGAGGGTTGTCTACGCGCTTGGGGCTTAAAGCAGCCTGTTCACACCACAGTTGACCCTGTTTTTAATATGGATCTAGAAGTTGTCAATCAAATAGAAGGAATTGCCCTAAATATTCGGCCATATCAAGGATGGGAAAAGGATGTCCAGGGATGGATAACCTTAGTTAAGGAATGGGTTGAAAACTTGCAACTACCTGTGACCTTTATTCCTTTAGGCCCTGGTGATGTGCAAATTGGTAAGCAGTTAACCAATGCTGTTCCGCAGATGCGGTTATTAGTGGGTAAGGATTGGCTAGAATCAGCACGCTTGGTAGCTCAACACTCGATTTGTGTTTCCATGCGTTTGCATGGATTGATTTTTGCAGCTATTGGCAATAGTATTCCTATTGGATTGGCCTACGATCCAAAAATTAGTGCGATTGGCAGTCAGATGCAGATCCACATTTATCCAACGAGTCCTCGGTCAGAACTAACTATGGAAATTAAACGGATTAGACAGGATCAGCAGGCTTATCGCCAGCGGTTAGCTGAACGCATAATCTTGTTGCGTGCGAAAAGTTGTATAAATCGACAAGTTATTGCTTCTGTGCTATCCTGTAGTTTAGGGGGAAAATAATGAAAAGCAGAGTCTTAGGGGTGCATATTGATCATGTAACCATGTCAGATGCAGTGGCCAGAGTAGCTGATATGGTTAGAGAACCAAAACCTCATTTAGTCGTGACAGCTAATTCTGAGATGATTATGATGGCTAATGCAGATCCAGTGCTGTATGAAATCATAGAACGAGCGGATCTGGTTGTTCCTGATGGTATAGGTGTGGTTTGGGCTAGCCGCTTACTGCGCACACCCCTTCCTGAACGAGTGCCAGGAGTTGAATTGATGGAAGCGCTTCTGGCCGAGGGAGCACGCCAACAGTGGCGGATCTTCTTGCTTGGCTCTGAACCTGGAATTGCTGACCGCGCTGCGGAAGTAATTCGCACCAAGCATCCAGGGGTCCAGATTGTTGGCACCCATCATGGATTTTTTAAATCTGAGGAACTGGGCGACTTGCTTGTTAAGATAAAAGCTGCTCGCCCAGACATACTATTTGTAGCTTTAGGAGTGCCAAAACAAGAAAAATTTGCCGCAGCTCACCTAGCGTCTCTGGAAGTACCAGTAGCAATGGGTGTTGGAGGTAGTTTTCATATCTTTGCTGGTACTCTGCGGCGCGCTCCCGCTTGGATGCGGCGCATGGGTTTGGAATGGTTCTATCGGTTGCTGCAACAACCTTCGCGGATCAAAAGATTTTCTGCTTTACCAAAGTTTGCTCTCTATGTGTTGATGGAAAAGATCTTTGCAGGAGGTAAGACGACGCGTGAGTAAGGTTTGGCGAAATATTAGAGAGTACGTGGGTGTGCTGTTAGGTGTGGCAATTACTGCCTTTGGCTTAGTATGGTTTTTGATTCCAGGCCGAATTGCTGCTGGTGGTGTCAGCGGTTTGGCAACAGTTACTTATCATTTGTTTGATTTCCCTGTTGGCCTTACTATGCTTGCCCTAAATGGGCCTTTATTTATTGCTGGGATAATTATTAATGGACCAATCTATGGTGCCAAGACTTTCTTTGGTACGATAGCATTGTCAGTCTTCATCGATGTTTTTCAAAAATGGGCGATTCCCTGGACAACAGACCCTTTATTGTCAGCCATTTATGGTGGTGTTATCAGTGGTATTGGTTTAGGTGTCACATTCCGTAGTGGTGGTAGTACTGGTGGTACAGATATCGCAGCTCAATTACTGGCCAAGTATTTTCCTACAAGTGTCGGCAAAGCATTACTGATGGTCGATGGTTTTGTCATTACATTGGCTGGATTCGTTTTTGGCCCAGAATTAGCTCTTTATGCTTTAATTGCTGTGTTTATTTCGACGAAGGCTATCGATTTGGTACAGGAAGGTCAAAGCTATGCCAAAGCTGCTTACATTATTAGCGATCATGCGGAACAGGTAGCTGAAGTGATTCTAAAAGAGTTAGAACGAGGAGCTACAGCCTTTCATGCTGAAGGGATGTATACTGGGAAACCTAAAAAGGTAATCTTTGTCATCGTATCCCGTTCAGAATTGCATCGGCTGCGACAGTTAGTTTCGACAATTGATCCGAAAGCCTTCGTAGTGATTAGCGATGTATATGAAGTATTAGGTGAAGGTTTTAAAAGATTGTAAGAGGTACAATTTATTGCCAGCCTCTAATCCTTGTTTCTTTATCCAGATTGGTCTATAATGGGAATGTCATGTCTAATAACTAACATAAGTTAGTGGAAGGAGCTGGATAATGAAACGGATCCGAAGGGCATCAGTGGTAACGATTTGGTTGCTTTTTTGTTGCCTTCTGGTGGGCCTTATTATTACTCTAGATAATGTGAACGACAATCTGTTGGCTGATAGCTTCTTGCGTTTATATTTGGACGGAAGTGTTGCTGTGGAAAAAGTGATTACACAGCTGAATACGCAGAATGGAGTTATAGCTGTCAGGCAGACTGATCCTGATGAGGTGTTAGCTGAGTTTGAAGCGGTAATTGGTTATCCATGGCCGCAGACCTATCCATTACCTGATTTTCTAGATGTTACAATCAAACCAACAGACGCCAGTGCCGTTGCTGCTTATGCTGCAGAACTAGATGGTATAGACTATGTAGCGTATCCGGAGCAAACGATCGATCATATAGCTAATATATATTCGCAGTTACAAAGTGCACAGGCGTTGCTTTTAGTGCTTCTAGTGAGTACTGCTTGTTTAGGATCCTTGTCTGGGTATAAAACATGGGTGGAGCGTTTGCGTCGATGCGCCGCTTAATTTCGGTAGTAGTGCTGCTAGTTCTATCTTGTTCAGCGTCAGTTATGGCTGCCCAGACTGTAACTGAGATGCGTCAAGAGTATACTCAATCGAGTGACACATTAGCGACACTGCAAAAGCAGTTAGAACAACTTCATACTACCAAAGCGGACTTAACTGCAGCGGTTGATTCGGTTCAAGACGAAGTAGCACTAGTCCAAGAGAAGTTGGCGCAATGCCAGTCAGATTTATCTCTGATTGAACAAAAGCTAGCACAAAGTAAATCGCAGTTGGCTGAAATAGAAAGCATCATGCATACTGAAGATGAACAGTATCAAGAGATTTTAGAGTCTATGGAAACGCTTGTACAGCAGATGCATAGGGCTCAAGCAGAGGTTAGTTCTAGTGTCAGCAGTCTTCTTGAATATTGCCTTTATCTGCATGGGCAAGCTTATATGCAAATTCAGGATAGATTTGAACAGTACCTGCAGGATCAGCAGCGATACAAAAAGCAGTTGCTGCAATTAGAAGATGAAGCTGCTGCTTTGCAGGCACAAATCTATACACTTAAGAAGACCGAGCAAGAACTAACCAATAATCTAACTAATAAATTAAAGAATTTGACATCAGTGCAGCAACAAATTAAAGAGGTGCAGCGAAAAGTATATCAACAGGAAGCGGTGGTTTGGCATGCAGAACGCACACTGCGTCAGGCATTGTCTTTCACGTCATTCCAGTACCCATTAGCTAAAAAAGGTGTGGTATCGTCGGAATATGGATATCGAATGCACCCGATCTTGGAAGAAGAGAGAATGCATACAGGAGTAGATTTAGCTGTAGAAAGTGGTGTTTCGATTAAAGCTGCAGCTGATGGTGTAGTAATTCTCGCAGAAGAAGTTAGTGGATATGGATTAACAGTTGTAATTGATCATGGTGAAGGATTGACCACACTATACGGTCATGCTTCCAAATTGCTGGTTAAACCAGGTGAGCAAGTGCAAGCTGGTGATACTATCGCTTTGGTTGGTTCTACAGGCCTTAGTACCGGACCACATTTGCATTTTGAAGTGCGCCAGAATCAGCAGCATATCGATCCGTGGATATGGTTAGGGTAACTTTTTGCAACCAATTGTGGGTTTAGAGCAGGAATTCAATCATGCAAATGAGAAACCTTATCCATATAGAAAGTAATATCCTATGCAGCTCTGTGCATAGAATGAGTAAGAAAAGGCGGTGATCCAGTGAAACGCAGACTATTAACTATTGCATTAGCCTTAGCGTTATTAACTGTGGCATTGGTATATGGCACAGTGTTCTCCAACGGGGGCACTCAAGTCAGCCAAGCTGAATCAATTAATCCCGATAACTTGCTAGAGATTATTTCACTGGTGAGGTCGCGATTTTATAAACCAGTAGATGTTGCTGATCTGCTGCGCGCGTATGCGGCTAAAGGTAATATCCCTGGTATGCTAGCGGAAGCTTTAAATGATCCCTATACCCGCTATATGGATCAAAAGGCTTATGAAGAAATGTTAAGTGATACTTCAGGTGTTTTTGGCGGCATTGGTATTGTGATTGGCATTCGCAATAACCGCTTAACCATTGTGTCACCGATTAAGGGCACACCCGGTGAGCGAGCTGGGCTGCGTGCCCAGGATCATATTGTTATGATCGACGGCCGAGATACTTCGTATATGACTACTGATGAAGCAGCTGGCTTAATGCGGGGTGAACCTGGTACGACGGTGACTATCACTATAGAACGCGATGATGAGCGCTTTGATGTGACTATTGTACGCGAGATAATTAATGCAAATTCCATCGATAAAGTAGCCATGTTGCAGCCAGGCATAGGTTACATTCAGATCACAAACTTTACTAACCGCACCTATGATGAGCTGGTACAAGCACTAAACGAACTGGATGCTGAAGGCATGCAGGGTTTAATTCTTGATTTGCGCTTTAATCCTGGCGGAACATTGGCTGCAGCACTGGCTGTGGCTGATGAGTTTATCGCTGAAGGCCCACTTGTACACCTTGAGGATCGCTATGGCAACCGTGCCACTTATAGTGCAACTGCGGAAGGTACACGTCAACCGATGCCAATGGTAGTATTGATTAATGGCTCCAGTGCTAGTGCATCGGAAATCGTCTCAGGTGCTCTACGAGACCATGGTTTGGCAACCTTGATTGGAACGACAACATTTGGGAAGGGTTTAGTGCAGTCAATCATCCCCTTGCGTGATGGAGGAGCGTTAAGCATAACCGAACAGGTTTATCTTACTGCAGGTGGTCATGATATCAACCAACAGGGTATCGCGCCTGATATCGAAATTCCCGTCAGTGAGGAAGAAGAACTTTTGATTTACTACGGTGAAGCAGAGGTAGATCCGCAGTTAGAAAAAGCGATTGCTGTCATCCAAAGCCAGATTCAAGCTGATTAAAACCCCGGAAGCTTCCGGGGCTTTTTATAGAGTGGAGGTGAAGACCAATGGGCACTATTACTAGAATTATTGCGCTAATTATTCGTGTCCTGCCATTGATTCTCTTTGATCCAATTTACACACTGCTGTTTGTAATTATCAGTCTAGTGATATTTAACCAATATCGGCGTATTTACATCATGCAGAACAGGATGTTTGGGTTAAATAGAGGAAATCCCCTGACTGAGACTTTGATTAGTTTGGGTTATGGGATTCTTGGTGGTGTTGTTGCCAGCGTCATCTTTGTGTCGTTAGGTATTAGCTTGTCGAGTGCTGGCATAATCTTTGTGTGGCTGACAGCTCTTATACTAATGATTTTCAATCCGCGTTTTTTGTGCTTTTCCTATGCTGGTGGACTGGTTAGTTTACTGCATATTATCTTTGGGGTTCCAAAAATTAATGTCTCTGCAGTCATGGGATTAGTAGCGGTGCTTCATATGGTTGAATCTTTGTTGATTTTCTTTAATGGTCATCGTAATCCAATGCCGATTTACATCCAAGCGAATGATGGCAAAGTAGTTGGCGGGTTTAGTCTACAACGGTTTTGGCCGCTCCCATTTGTCACGATCATTGCTGTTTTGGAGCTAAGTACAGCACTGGATGCAGCGATAGCGATGCCAGAGTGGTGGCCATTAATGCGACCAGAAGTTTTAGTTCCTGCTGGAATGGCCTTGGTTTATCAGCTAACCCCCGTGTTTGCAGGACTGGGCTATAATGATTTGGCACTCACCAGCCTTCCTGAAGATAAAGCAGTCTATTCGGCACGTAATCTGTTTATCTACAGCATTTTGCTGCTAACGTTGGCTCTTTTGGCGGATAAGCATCGTTATCTCGAGATAGTGGCAGCCCTATTTGCTCCTTTGGGGCATGAGGGAGTAATCTATTACGGGCAGCAGCGAGAAAAACGACGTGCATCTGTCTTTACCTGCCCTGAAGGTGGTGTAATGGTTCTGGATGTATATCCAAACTCTCCAGCTGCGAAAATGGGCCTAGCTACAGGTGATGTAATCCTGCAGATCAACGGTGTAGATATTAAGAATCCACAACAGTTAATGGCAGAAATAGGGCCATGGGTTATCGATCCTAAGCTGACTGTCCAGAATGTTTTGGGTAAACAGCCGCCACGGGAGATTGCGTATAAAGGTAAGATTCCCCCATTAGGGTTTATTCCTGTCCCGCAGCCTAACCAGCCTGTCTACATGGTAATGCGGGAAAACTGGTTCAGCCGTGTTGTCAAGCGTTTATTGCAGAAGAAGAAGGGGTGAACGCATGCAGCTTAATTTCAATATAAAAAAGCCAAACACAATCATCACCCTGGTGTGTTTATTAGTCTTGCTTGGAAGCAGTAGTCTGATTTGGGTATTAACACAGCGTTCAGCTGCAGTAACAGAATCACCAGTAAATGATGAAACAACACCAGTAGTAGCAACAGAGACTGAAGAAAAGCAGCCGTTTTTTCTCGCTGAAGAGTTAGAAGCGGTTACAGTTTTAATTGAGGAACAAGGGTACTTGATTATCGCATCAGAAGTAGACCAACTTAATCACACTATATTTTTTACAGTTGTACCGACCGAACCCAACCAGGATTTTTCGGAATTGATTACCACTGTCGAGACAGAAATTTGGCATCGGTTTGGATGGCAGTTTGTAGGTAAATTGACCACTAATAATCTTGGAGCCAATATAGAAATCAGCATTGGGGATGTAAGCGGTCAGCTGCAGATAAAGCAATTAACTCCCCGAGTGCAAATCAACCGAACTGCCCCACTCTTAGCGATTGTAATTGATGACTGGGGTTACTCAGCACGCAATGCTGAGCCATTCCTCAATTATCCTTTTCCGTTGACTACCGCCATTATTCCTTATTTAGCACATTCTGTCAGTCTGGCACAACAGGCAGCAGAGTATGGGCACGAGGTTATACTGCATCAACCGATGGAAGCTCTCAACAGCTATTTAGATTTGGGTAAAGGCAGTATTTTGACTACTATGGAACCGGAAGAAATACGCTCTCAGCTGCAAGCTAATCTAGCACATCTGCCTGTAATCAGGGGAGTGAACAATCACATGGGTTCAAAGGTCACAGCCGATAGTGCTATTATGCACATTGTACTTGAAGAACTGAATAACCATAACCTGTATTTCCTGGACAGCCATACCACTTCTTTATCGGTGGTTGCAGAAACAGCAAAGACAGTCGGGATTCCTTACGCAGTCAATGATTTGTTTATTGACAATGTCAATGAAGTGGAGCCAATCAAAACCCAATTGCGTAAAGTGATGCAATGGGCAATTCGCGATGGTTCGGCGATTGCCATCGGTCATGTGCGCCCAGCTACAGCCCAAGCACTATGGGAGATGATTCCGGAATTTGTCGCTGCGGGTATCAATCTGGTGCCAGTTTCCCAGTTGTTACACTATCCTGATACTTTTGTCAGCGTAGATAATCACCTTGATCTAGAAAATGGCCCAACAGCAGATTTTTAGTATCGGACTGCTCGTATCGTGCAATAGCTTCAGCAATTATTGATAGAGCACTTTCGCGATTGTGCCATTGGCCAACTTTGGTTTTTTTCCGTTCTAATTCTTTGTATACCTGAAAAAAGTGGGTTACTTCATGCAGCAGATGTTCTGGGACATCGGTCAAGTCGTTGACCCAGTTCCACTGCGGATCCTGCACAGGTACACAAAGAATTTTTTTGTCTGGTCCTTTTTCGTCCCACATATCGAATACACCTACGGGTTTTGCACGAATCATACAACCAGGGAATGTAGCTTCTCCCACCAATACTAACGCGTCCAGAGGATCGCCATCTTCAGCCAGAGTGTACGGAATAAAGCCATAGTCTGCGGGATAATGTACTGCAGAAAACAGCATGCGATCCAAATAAAAACGACCATCATCCAGGTTGTACTCGTATTTATTGCGGCTGCCTTTAGGTATTTCTACCATCACTAAAACATCTTTCAATTCACTGCACCTGCCATTGTCAGAATAATATTTGCTCTCATGAGAAGGGAATAATGAGGATATATAGAACATATGTATGTATTTATTGTGTCCATTTTAGAGATTACCATGCTAGATAAAGAGAAAGAAGGTAAGCGATGCTCGCTAAGGAGTTTAAGGTTGTATCACCGTTTGAACCAGCAGGAGATCAACCTAAAGCCATTGCTCAGCTTGTTGACGGTATCAAACGCGGTCTGACTGCACAGACCTTGTTAGGGGTTACTGGTTCCGGTAAAACCTTCACTATAGCCAAAGTTATTGAACAAGTACAAAAGCCAACTTTGGTGATTGCGCATAATAAAACCCTGGCAGCACAGCTATGCAATGAGTTCCGTGAGTTTTTCCCAAACAATGCTGTGCATTATTTTGTCAGTTATTATGATTATTATCAGCCGGAAGCTTATGTACCTCAGAGCGATACCTACATTGAAAAAGATGCCACAATTAATGATGAAATAGACAGACTGCGCCATGCTGCTACAAGCGCGTTGCTTGAACGGCGTGATGTGATCATTGTCGCAAGTGTTTCTTGTATTTACGGATTGGGTTCTCCTGAAGATTATCAGGGAATGACTCTTGCTCTAAAAAGTGGCGAATTTCGCGACCGAGATCACATTTTACGCCGTTTGGTTGGTATTCAGTATGAAAGAAATGATATTGGTTTTCAACGTGGTACATTCCGGGTCAGGGGCGATGTAATCGAGATCATTCCTGCTTACAGTGACAATGTGGTTCGTATTGAACTATTTGGCGATGAGGTAGACCGGATTTTAGAATTAGATCCGATTACCGGAGAAGTATTAGCAGAAAATGATGAAGTAACGATTTATCCAGCATCCCACTTTGTTACCTCAGAAGAAAAACTCAAAAGAGCTATCGCTTCCATTGAAGCCGAGCTAGAAGAACAGTTGGCCATACTCAGAGCAGAGAATAAGTTGTTGGAAGCACAGCGATTAGAACAGCGAACCCGTTATGACCTGGAAATGCTCCAGCAGATGGGTTTTTGCCAAGGGATAGAGAACTATTCGCGCCATCTCACTGGACGAGCTCCAGGAGAAATGCCAGCCACTCTGCTCGATTATTTTCCTAAGGATTTCTTGATGATTATCGACGAGTCACATGTAACCATTCCTCAAATTCGGGCTATGTATCATGGTGATCGTTCGCGCAAAGAAACTTTAGTTAAGTATGGTTTTCGTCTACCATCAGCTCTTGATAACCGGCCATTGACTTTTACTGAATTTGAATCCCATATTAATCAAGTGATCTTTGTTTCAGCTACACCAGGACCATATGAAACAGAACACGAACAGCAACGGGTGGAACAGATTCTGCGTCCAACGGGTTTAGTAGATCCAGAGATCCATGTCCGGCCGGTGGCAGGCCAAATTGATGATTTGCTGGCAGAAATTCAAACCACCATTTCCCGTAATGAACGTGTATTGGTTACAACTTTGACGAAAAAAATGGCAGAAGATTTAACAGAATACTTGGCAGATATGGGTATCAAAGTGCGGTATTTACATTCAGATATCGAGACTCTGGACCGGGTTGAGATTCTGCGCGGTTTACGCAGTGGTGAGTTTGATGTGTTGGTAGGCATTAACTTACTAAGAGAAGGTTTAGATCTGCCTGAAGTATCTTTGGTGGCAATATTAGATGCGGATAAAGAAGGTTTTCTCCGTTCCGAGACTTCTTTGATTCAGACAATTGGACGTGCAGCGCGTAACGCTAATGGGCGGGTGATCATGTATGCCGACACAATAACCCAGTCGATGGAACGAGCAATAAATGAAACCAACCGCCGTCGTGAGCTGCAGATAGCTTACAATCGCGAACATGGGATTACACCAGAAACGATCAAGAAGAATATCACTGATATTGTTCAGGGAGTCAGAGCAGCAGAATCTGAAACGACGTACAATACAAAGCCAAAGACAGAAGGAAAAGTGTTTAAGGATATTGTTGCTTATATTAAAGAACTTGAAGAAGAAATGTACCAAGCAGCTGCAGAACTAAACTTCGAGTTAGCAGCTCAGCTGCGGGATGAAATCAAAGAATTACGCCGGGAAGCGGGGTTAGCTGATTGAGTACCGATAGAATTGTAATTAAAGGTGCAAGGCAGCACAATTTGAAAAATATTGATGTGGAAATTCCTCGGGACAAGCTGGTAGTGATTACCGGACTATCAGGTTCAGGCAAATCTTCATTAGCGTTTGATACAATTTATGCAGAAGGGCAAAGGCGTTACGTGGAGTCCTTATCAGCTTACGCCAGACAGTTTCTTGGGCTGATGGACAAACCAGATGTCGATCTGATAGAAGGACTGTCTCCAGCTATCTCGATCGATCAAAAAAGTACGAGTCGTAATCCGCGGTCTACAGTAGGTACAGTAACAGAGATATATGATTATCTGCGGTTGTTGTACGCACGCATTGGCAGGCCGCACTGCCCCAACTGCGGCAAACCGATCAATCGGCAGTCAGCGCAGCAGATTGTGGATCAACTGCTGAGTTTACCAGAAGGAACGCGTATCCAAATCTTAGCTCCTGTAGTACGGGGACGCAAGGGTGAACATCGCAAAGTCTTGGAGACTATCCGCAAAGAAGGATTTGTTCGGCTACGTGTCGATGGTGAACTGCATGAAATAAGTGATGAATTTGATTTGGATAAAAACAAGAAACATACCATTGAGGTGGTAGTCGACCGGATTATCATTCGGGATCAGGTGCACACACGTCTGACTGATTCAGTAGAAACAGCTTTACGCCTTGGTGAAGGTATTGTGGTCGTTGACATTATTAATCAGGAAGAGTTAACCTTCAGTGAGCACTTTGCTTGTCCTGATTGTGGCATATCTATGGAAGAACTGACACCGCGCATGTTTTCTTTTAACAGTCCCTATGGAGCATGCCCTGCTTGTGATGGTCTAGGATACAAAATGGAGTTTGACCCCGAGTTGTTAATTGACTGGAATTTATCTTTGAATGATGGGGCTTTAATACCCTGGCGGGACAGTAAAAGCCAGTGGCTGCACAGTGTGATCGATGCATTTTGCCAGCAGCATCAAATTGATCCTAATCAACCTTTAAAGTCCCTACCGTCAGAGAGTGTTGAGCTTCTTTTGTATGGCTCGCCAGAGCATGTGACATTTAAATATACAAACCGCGAAGGTCATACTCGTATTTACCATTCTGTATACGAGGGGCTTATTCCCCATTTAAACCGTAGGTATAGAGAAACCTCATCTGAATGGGTGCATGAGGAACTAGAGCAGTTTATGAGTATGCGCCTTTGTACTGCTTGCCATGGTAAACGGCTGCGACCAGAGGTATTAGGGGTAACAGTGGGCGGTAAAAACATTATGGAAGTATCTTCTTTATCCGTTCGTGAGTGCCTCTCTTTTTTCAAGAACCTCCAATTAAATGACAGAGAGCAAATAATCGCTCACCAAATTATCAAAGAAGTGACTGAACGTTTAGGTTTTCTAGATAATGTTGGCCTAGATTATCTTAGTTTAGATCGGGCAACAGCTACTCTTTCGGGTGGTGAGGCACAGCGTATCCGGCTGGCTACGCAAATAGGCTCCAGTCTTATGGGTGTATTATACATTTTAGATGAACCGAGTATTGGACTGCACCAGCGGGATAATCAAAAACTGATTGATGCCTTGCAGAAGCTGCGGGATTTAGGGAACACGTTAATTGTAGTGGAACATGATGAAGAAACTATGCGGGCATCTGATTGGATTATCGATATAGGGCCTGGTGCTGGTGCGCATGGCGGGCAGGTAATAGCGGAGGGTACCTATGAAGATATCTGTGGGAATGAGAATTCATTGACAGGACAGTATTTGTCAGGCAAGAGACAGATTCCTGTTCCTAAGGCAAGACGACAGCCTAATGATAAATGGTTGAAGATTATTGGAGCAAGGGAAAATAACCTGCGCAACATTGATGTGGCTATTCCGTTGGGGTTGTTTATCTGTGTTACGGGTGTATCAGGTTCTGGCAAGAGCACTTTAATCAATGAAATCCTCTATAAGAAGTTGGCTCATGAGCTGCACCATAGTGCAGTGAAACCTGGGGCTCATGAACGAATCGAGGGGATCGAGTATCTGGATAAAGTAATCAATATCGATCAGTCGCCGATTGGAAGGACACCACGGTCCAACCCGGCTACTTATACAGGTGCATTTGATGGTATTCGCGAGTTATTCGCCATGACTCCCGAAGCCAAAGTGCGAGGTTATCAGCCAGGCAGATTTTCTTTTAATGTTAAAGGTGGACGGTGTGAAGCTTGTCAGGGCGATGGAATCATTAAAATTGAAATGCACTTCCTGCCTGATGTGTATGTACCGTGTGAAGTGTGTAAAGGTACCCGGTATAATAGAGAAACACTTGAAGTCCATTATAGAGGTAAGTCGATTGCTGATGTCCTTGATATGACAGTTGATGAAGCTGTAGAGCTGTTTCAGGCTATCCCCAAAATTCATCGCAAACTACAAACATTGAAAGATGTAGGCCTTGGATACATTAAGCTTGGTCAGCCTGCCACTCAGCTTTCTGGTGGTGAAGCGCAGCGAGTCAAACTGGCTACTGAGTTAAGCCGGCGCAGCAATGGGCGCACATTGTATATTCTCGATGAACCAACTACTGGATTACATTTTGAAGATATTCGCAAGTTGCTGTTTGTGTTGCAGCGCTTAGTTGATTCAGGTGATACAGTTTTAGTGATAGAGCATAATTTGGACGTGATAAAAACAGCCGATTATATCATTGACTTAGGCCCAGAAGGTGGGGAACGAGGTGGTACAGTTATAGCTAGCGGCACTCCTGAGGAAGTTTCTCAAAACCCTGGTTCGTACACAGGTCAATTTCTCAAGGAGATTCTAGCGAGGTGATGGAAGGGAGCAGTATGGATTTACAAGAGAAACTCAAGCACTTACCCACCAAACCAGGTGTATATTTGATGAAATCACAGGATGGAGACATCATCTATGTAGGCAAGGCTGTAAATCTGCGTTCAAGAGTCCGTTCGTATTTTCAACAGTCGCGGCATCATTCGCCTAAAACCTTGGCATTGGTGGAAAAAATTGCTGATATAGAATGGATAATTACCGACTCGGAGCTAGAAGCTCTAATCTTAGAAAACAATCTGATTAAACAGCATACACCGTGGTATAATATTCGCTTAAAAGACGACAAGACTTATCCGTATATCAAAATCACGGTTAATGAAGATTTCCCGCGCTTACTTTTAGTACGCAAGCGTTTGCCTGATGGTGCTCGTTACTATGGGCCATATACCAACACAACCAACGTGCGCAGCACACTTAAGTTTTTACGCAAAATATTTCCACTACGTACTTGTAATAAGGAGATTAAAACCGGGCAAAAAGATCGCCCATGCTTGAATTACCATATCGGCCGGTGTCCAGCTCCCTGTGCAGGATTGATCGATGTTGCCAGCTACCGGGCAATTGTTGACGAAGTATGTCTGTTCCTTGAAGGCAGGCATGAACGTCTGATTCCCGACTTGAAGGCAAAGATGCAGCAAGCAAGTGCGGCGTTGGAGTTTGAACAAGCAGCAAAGCTACGTGATCGTATTCGTACGCTGGAACAGATTGTTGAAAAGCAAAAAATAGTTGCTGCGGCAGATGTCGATCAAGATGTATTAGGTTTTGCTCGCACTGGCAGCACTGCTTGTGTGCAGGTATTTTTTGTTCGTGGCGGTAAATTAATTGGCCGAGAGCACTTTATTCTCGAGTGCAGTTATGAAGATTCTTCTGAAGAAATCATGACTGCCTTTATGCAGCAGTATTATCATGAACAGGTTATCATTCCCAAGGAGATATTAACCAGTATTGCACTACCAGAAGCTGAGTTACTAAGTCAATGGTTGACGGAGGTGCGCGGTAGTAAAGTCCATGTGCACAATCCCAAACGTGGTGATAAGAAAGCTCTGGTTGATATGGTGGAAGAAAATGCTGTCCAGGTCTTAGAAGTACTGCGGTCGCAGGAAGAACGTAAAGACCAAGAAATATCTCATGGCCTATGGGAACTGAGCCAGGTGTTGCAGTTGACAGAACCACCGCGCCGCATTGAAGCTTTTGATATCTCCAACACACAAGGTAATCAGATTGTGGCTTCGATGGTCGTTATGATTGATGGCAAGCTGGCCCCTGATCAATACCGCCGTTTTAAGATCCGTTCCGTTGAGGGTGGACCTAACGATTATCTTTCTATGCAGGAAGTTATCAGACGCCGGTTTACCAGGGGGTTGCAGGAAGCAGCGGGAGAGATTGAAGGTGACAAGTTCAAGGATCTACCAGATTTAGTACTGATTGATGGTGGAAAAGGACAGTTAAATGTGGCAATTGCTGTGCGTAATGAACTAAGTCTAGAGATCCCGTTTATCAGTTTGGCGGAAAGATTTGAAGAAATCTATGTCGAAGGACAGTCGGCACCGATCATCCTTCCTAGGGAATCGCCAGGACTGCACTTAGTGCAAAGGCTAAGGGATGAAGCACATCGTTTTGCCATTACCTATCATCGTCATTTGCGCGGTAAGGCAAGCCAACGTTCTGTTCTCGATCAAATCCCGGGTGTGGGTCCAAAAAGGAAAAAGGCATTGTTGAAGCACTTTGGCAGTGTCAAAAGGATTAAAGAAGCGACAATTGATGAGTTGTGCCAAGTGGAAGGCATTGATCAGAAACTAGCAGCGCATATACATGAGTATATCCAGCATATTTAAAAAGCTTATGCGTGTTCACGCATAAGCTTTTTTACTCATAGTCCACCATGGTTTAAGGTTTTAGAATCGGTAAGTTACACCAAGTTGGATACTGTCAGTAGTGAACTTTGTGGTAGGAATTGACATTTCTGTACCTTTGATTTCGCCAATCCTAGAACGGCTGCCATTATAGCCTAGTTGAACGCTTAACTGATCAAATAAGTCATATTCAGCAACTAGGTTGTAACTGTAATTTGATCCTTTGGTACTTCCTTCGAGCGGACTGGAAGTAAAACTCCAATTGTACCATGGAGCGGCAAAGATGTTAGCCTTGATCATCAATTTATCGGAAACATTAAAATTAACTTGTGAGGCAGCGGTGAATCCGCTTCCGGTAACCCGGGCAAAAGTCACTGTTTTGTCACCGTTAGTAATTAAATTTTTGTAGTTGTCTTCAACGAAGTGATAGCCAAGGCCGCCGTAGATTGCAAGTTGATCAATGGCATAGAACTGATAAAGCAGCGACGCTTGTGTAAGGGTTTGATCCATATCTTGGTTCTTGCCTAAAGTTTTGCCATCAATTTTTGAACCTAAACCAACTCCATGCTTGATTAACAGCAAAAGGTCATCGGTGGGTTCCATCTGACCAGTAACGATTACTTGCCACAAAGTGAGTGACCGTTCTTTAGCTTCTGGGTTAAAGAACTGCTCGAATTCCATGGTAGCTAAGTGCATACCTGCATTAGCTCTAAATGAGTAATTCGCAAAGGTTGGTGTTGTGTTCAAAAGTAGTAAAGCGGCCATTAAAACTAAGATAGAAACTTTTTTCATCTTGATATACCTCCCTGTTATTGATAAATTGACAAGCGGATTTCCCAATTGGAAATCGGCTCATTAGCTGTGACGGTAATAGGTTCCTGATAGTACCATTCGCCAGGATTGATGATTCCATCAGCGTTACTGTCAATATGGACAGTGACTACGTAATCGCCTGGGGCAAGAAACTGGTTAAAACACCTATTGACATCGCATTGAGTAGTATAGCGGATGTCCGCATCAGACTTAGAGGTAAAAGTAATAGTACTGTTTTGGATAGGTGCGTTGAGCAGCGCTGCGTAAGCGTTAACTAGTCGCTGTTCAGGGTGAGTAAGATCGAAACAGATTCCAGTATCCCATAATAACTTTTCTAATTCCTGAGAGGTTATCCAGGGGTTGTCAGCCAGAATTAATGCAGCCAAGCCACTGACATGTGGTGCAGCCATTGACGTACCGCTTGCCCAAGTATAACGACCGCCTAAGTCAGTACTTAAGATATTTGACCCCGGAGCGAATAGCTGCACACCTGTTAAAGCTGAATAGCTGTCAATTTGGTAATTGGAGGAAAGAGCGCCAACACTGATTACTTCAGGATATCTAGCTGGATATAACTGTTCTCTGAACATCATAAAATTATCGCCAGTATTTCCTGCTGCAGCAATGAGAATGATCCCAGCTTCAGCTGCTTCACGGATTGCTGCATGCAGCATGGAATTATTATTGCGTGTACCCACACTCATATTGATAATATCAACGTTTAAGTCGATCGCTTTGCGAACTCCTGCTATAAAGTCAGCAACGGTTCCACCGCTATGGTTTTGATTGAGAATAGTAATGGGCACTATATCGATGTCCCAGCTCATTCCTGCAATTCCTTCATTGTTGTTAGTTGTTGCTCCAATGATACCCACCACATGAGTTCCATGGCTATACGGGCGGATAGCTAATTGTGGATCAGGTTGTCGATAATCATGGACATCGTTGTTGCCTTTGAGCACGTTGTACGCTAGATCTAAGCGCAAACTTTCTTGTAAGTCGACATGACGCGTGTCCATTGGACTATCGAGCACAGCTATCCGCACATTGCCACTTCGATTCTGCACACTCCATGCAAGGGGAACGTACATAGCGAAATGTGCCCATTGATAGAGGTAATTCGGATCGTTAGGCGGTGCCATGGCGATGGTTTCAACTAGGGAAATAACTGGATCATTGATTTCTGCTTGACTTACCCACGGGTGTGCTTGAGCAGTAGCAAGAAAATCGGCCAATGATATGTTTTCCGGTTTACCTAATACCACAGCTTGAATTTCAGGATACAACCTATAGTATGCAGATTGCAGAGATTGCGCAATCTCAGTAATTGTACTATCTTCAAAACGGTATGGAATTACAATGATTTCCCCAGACTCCAATTCTACACCATCACGAAAAATGGATTTCAGTGGTACGTCATTGGTGGTCATAGGTTCTACGGCAGAGGTAAGAGGATACAATGCGTAGTCAATTCTACCAGAAACCAAAGTCAACTCTGGGTATAATGGAGTCAAGTATATTTGGAGAAAACTGCCATTTTGAAGAATATCTTTCGTTTTGACGACAATAGATTTAGTGGTGTATCCAGGATGAGAGACATCCAGTGTCAGTGATGAACTAGAAGTATTGATTGATAGAGAAAAACTACCATTAAAACGTGAATTAGCTGTCAGTGTAGACTTGAGGTCGCTCAGCACTATTTGCGCATCAGAAATTGGGATGTCTGTACCTTCATGGTAGATTACACCATTAATTAATATGTAGTGTGCACGATTGGCTCCTAGACACCCACTTAATAGAATAGCGAGGAGCAGTGCCAGCAATTTTTTCATAATATGATGCCTCCAAAATATGCTCCGGTGCCATAGTTAATTATATTCGGCATTTAATTTTAGAACCCTGTTATCGTTAGCATATTAAAAACATTAATACCAAATATTGACATTTTTAAGGTTCGACCTTATATTATTAATTAATGATAGATATGTTAAGGTGTGATATTTACAACGATAAGGTGGTGGATTAATTTTGGAAAGGATAGTTATGAGTAAGTGCCCAATTTGTGGAGCTAATATGGAAATTGTGAAGCTGCACTGTAAAAGCTGTGGTACAAGTTTGGAAGGACATTTCTCACCGTGCAAATTTTGTCAGTTAACGCGGGAGCAGCAAGAATTTGTGGAGGTTTTTCTTGCGGCTCGTGGCAACATTAAAGAGGTAGAGCGGTTGATGGGTATTTCTTATCCAACTGTTCGCAGCCGCTTAGATCAAGTGATTGAGATTCTAGGCTACAGAGTGGAATATGAAGAGGTAGAATCACAACGTAAAGAGATCCTCAAAGCACTGAGTGATGGCGAAATTACAGCAGAAGAAGCTATTCGCTTATTAAGAAAATAGGAGGATTGGGGAAGATGAATGAAGATCGGTTGTTAATTATGAAGATGCTGGAAGAAGGTAAAATAACCGCTCAGGAAGCGGTAGAATTACTAGAAGCTCTGGAAGCGTCAGCACAGCCTAAGCAAAATAAAACCGATGATGTTTGGCGGCGCATTGAAAAGCAGGGTGAGGATTTAACTCAAAAGATTGAAAAAGCAGTTGAACGGTTCAGCCAGTCGTTGGAAATGACAGTTGAAGAGCACCTGCCGCGGGTTTTAAGTAAAATACCATTCTTGAACAATATAGCCATTGATGTCCATGAGTTTACTCAAGAGTATCATGGCAGTTTTGCAGCTGATCTTACAGAAATCCCAATCAGCTTAAGCAATATTAATGGCTCCATTATGGTTGAAGGTTGGGAACAGGAAGGCTACAAACTGGTAGTAAAGCAGAGAATAAAAGCTAAAGACCGGGAAACTGCTTTAGGCCGTTTGATTCAACTGGATATTCCACAGGATGGTGCGGTTGTTGATCGGTTTAATGTCTACGTCAATGAACAGAAGGATGTAACTCTGTCATTTCAATTGTTTATTCCACGCAAAGGCCCATATCAGCTGACGCTTAAGTCCACCAATGGTTCTAGCAATGTAGTGAATCTAATAGCTAAAACAATTCAGATCAACACCATGAACGGTTCAGTTATGATCAAACAATGCCGGGCAGATTCGCTTGTTACCGATACAGGAAATGGTTCGAATACCCTGGATTATGTAGAAGCGCATTATATTGATCAAAAAACAATCAATGGCTCTATCAAATTTGCTGGCAGTGGCGCACAGGTTAGCTGCAAGTCTACCAATGGTTCAATCAAAATGTTGCCATTAGTTTTTGCGCATGATTACAGTAAAATTGAAATAGCCACGCTCAACGGCGGTGTGCGATGCATCTTGCCGCAGCTGCCTAATTTGAATGTGCGGGTGGATGCCGTTTCTTCAGTCGGCCGCATTAATGTGGGGATACCAAATTTTATGGTACAAAATGAACAAAGAAGCGGTGGGCGCCATTCTCTGCGTGGTGAAGTACGCTATGAAGGAGAACAGGGCAAGACAGTTGACTTATCGGTACATGTCAACTGCGGTTCGATTTCAATTAATACAGAACGGGATAGTACAAAATAAACAATGGGTGTTAGCGTTGATTGGCGAGCAGGAGCTAATGATCTGTTAATCGAAGTAAGTACATTGAAAGTTTCAGCATACAATTAGATAAAAGATATGACAGAGGCGTTGTATATGATTAAGCTGATAGCTGTAGACTTAGATGATACTATGATTAATGATCAGTTAGAAATACCATTGCCCAACATCGAAGCGGTTGATAGAGTCCGGCAGCAGGGTATAAGGTTGGTATTGGCTACGGGCCGGATGCACACACGAGCTATGCCTTATGCACAGATGCTCAAATTAGATAGTGACGACATCATTATTAGCTATAATGGTGCGCTAGTTCAAAAGATCAATGGTGAACGCTTGGCTGCGATTCCTCTAGAGTATTCCTTGGCGCTAGAGATTGTGGAATATTGCCAAGCACAGGGGTGGACTTTGAATGTCTATGATCATGATCAGCTTTATGTTGCCAGGATAGATGCAAACGTCGATTATTATATGCGTATGACTGGCGCAGAAGCACATCCTGTTGGTGATCTGGTCAAATTTGTAACAGAACGACATATTACCCCTTACAAGCTGTTAATTGTCAGTAGCAATGCACAAGAAAACGCTCGTGATATGAAATTGATTCAGCAGCACTTTGGGAAACTTGTGCAAGTGACTCAATCTAAGCAAAGGTATGTGGAAATCACCCATGTGGCTGCTACAAAAGGTAATGCTTTGGCACAAGTGGCAGCACTGCTGGGAATTGATTCCACAGAGGTGATGGCGATTGGTGATGGCGGTAATGATATCTCCATGATCCGCTGGGCAGGGATTGGTGTAGCCATGGGTAATGCTGCACCTGCAGTTCAAGCTGCAGCGGATTTTGTCACCAAAAGCAATAATGATGCAGGAGTGGCCTTTGCTATCGAACGATTCATTTGAATCCTAAGTTGGGATCAGTAGCGGTTTCTCTACTGATCCTTATTTATTGCCGCTGGAAAAATGTTCAAGAATATCTCTAGCAGGACTTCTATAGACAAGAGAGAATATGTATTAGCGAAGACGTTGCGGTGACCTCAAGCATTGCAACGCAACTAACTTATGTTAGTTATGATTATTCGTCGATCCTGTTCTGTGGTATAACAGGAAAGGAGGTGGCAGTCCCCCACGTTCACAGCCAGGGATCAGGGAAGCGGATGATCACAACCAAGAATCTCATTTAGTAGTGCCACAAGATAAAATAAGATTTGCAGCTCAAAGAAATAGATTGGTTGCGGAGGAAACATGGATACTCCAACAATCTGATTCTTGTCATGGCAGCAGGATACGGATGCTAATCATGAATTCTTAAGCTTATAAACAGATTTAAGGGGGATATATACTGATTATGAAAAAATCTATTATGATTTTAACTCTAGCTTTAGTTGTTGCTCTTTCTGGTTCTGTTTTCGCTGCAGGGATCAAATTTGATGGTTCCTTAAAGTCAAACCTGGAATGGCACAGAGATCTCAATGGTGAAATCGAAACTAAACCTTCGTCAGAAATTGGTTTAAACTTCGGTTTGGATACCGCTGATGAGAAAACCAGAGCCGTTGTGGAATTCGGTATTGGTGACAAAAATGAATCTGGTTTAAATCTAGAACTCGATCCTAGCAAATTAGTACTCAAGAAAGCTTATATTGAGACTGACGGCGCTTTCTGGTATGGTGGTCCTGAAGCTACAACCCGGTTTGGCAGCCTGAATGTTGACTATGGTCCGTTCAGTACTGTTAAGAATCAATATGGTATCAGTGTCAATAAGATGAATGTTGGTCCTGTAGCTCTGAATGGCTTCTATGGTATTCCTACTTCAGAGCGCAAGTCCATCCAAGGAATTCGCGCTGACTTGAGTTTGAGTGATGTTGCTGCTGGCGCTGCTGTGATTCACGATTGGAATGCACTGCACATGGTTGTTGATGGTGCTGTCCGCCCAATGGAAGATCTCGTGATCGGCGGAACTATGGCAACAGAGCTAGATTTGACTGAAGGTGAAGAGGAAGAAAAAGCTTTCAATCACATGGTAGTAGTTGGTGCTGAGTATCAACTAACTGATGATATGAACATCCGTGGCGGTTACAAGAAGATTTCTGCTGATTGGAAACCTGCTTATATCGCTGACAAGGACAATTACAATGATCGCGGCCAAAATTGGGTACACGCTGAGAACCGTAGAGACAGCGGTTTCTATGCTGGTATTTCTACCGAGCAAGCTGGTATTAAATTAGCAGCTGATTACGATCAAATGTTTGATGAAGCCAAACTGTCTGCAGCTACTGACGTAGAAGGTTACAAAGTAAGCGTACAAACAGCTCTTGCTGTTGACTTCGAAGAAGGTATTCGCACCAATAGCACAACTTTCGCAGTTGACAAAGACTATGCTATCATGAAAGGTTTAGATGTTCACGCTAACTACACTGGTAAATGGAACCGTGAGAATGGTTTGAGCCATACTATCGGTGCTGATGCTAAGGTTGGTTTGATTCCTGCAGTTGATGGTTTGAAACTGAACAGCAAGGTGACAATCTCTGATCTAGAGACAATTGGTTATGCTGTTGGCGCTGAATTCAAAGCACCAAATGGTATCCAATTAGGTATCGAACACGTAGGTGGCAATTTTGCTGATTCCAACGTCAAGACTGGTACCACTGCTAAAGCAGGTATTGCTGTCAACTTCTAGTAAATCTCACTTTTAAAGATAAAGCGGTCTGTCTGCGGATAGACCGCTTTATATCATAATACTACATTGTAAAAATCACTTATTTTTTTTGCAGGAAATGGGATAGATTTGGTGAATAGTTATATAGACGTATTATGTCATAGCACGGGCTTTAAAAACTTTTTAAAATTATATTAATTTAAAAGAAGGATATTTCTAGTGGTTGTGGAATAGTGAATTAAGAGAGAGACTTTGAGTGTTGATGTGTTTTAGCACATAAACGACTTTAGTCATTCAGCAAAATGCCAATTGATAATTGTTACTCGAGTTGTTTTATCTCTCTGTTGACAGCGAAAAGTAAAATATGATTTGAGATTTTACAGGAGGTGGCTTGAAGGTTTTTTTATCTTCTTTTCCAATAAGCCAGGTGCTAAATATTGATATAGAGGAGGGCAATTAATGGCCAGAGTATTGCTAAATAATGTTACTAAGCGTTTTGGTAACGTAATAGCAGTAAATGATGTAAACCTAGAAATTAAAGATAAAGAGTTCGTCGTACTCGTAGGACCATCCGGATGTGGAAAAACTACAACTCTGCGGATGATCGCAGGTTTGGAAGAAATCAGTGAAGGTACAATTACAATTGGGGATACGGTTGTTAACGATATTCCTCCCAAAGACCGGGATATCGCCATGGTATTCCAAAACTATGCTCTGTATCCGCATATGGACGTTTATAATAACATGGCTTTTGGTCTGAAACTGCGGAAATTCCCAAAGACTGAGATTGACCGCCGGGTAAAAGAGGCAGCAAGAATGTTAGGTATCGAAAACCTGCTGGATCGTAAACCAGGCCAATTGTCAGGTGGTCAACGCCAACGCGTTGCCGTAGGAAGAGCTGTAGTAAGAGAACCAAAAGTATTCCTGATGGACGAACCTCTGTCCAACTTGGACGCTAAGTTGCGCGTTCAAATGAGAGCTGAGTTAAGTAAGCTCCATAACAGATTGCAAGCCACTATTATCTATGTAACCCACGACCAAACCGAAGCTATGACAATGGGTGACCGGATCGTTGTAATGAGAGACGGTGTCATCCAACAAGTTGCTAGTCCGCTTGTTATCTACAACCATCCAAGCAATAAGTTCGTTGCTGGATTTATTGGTACACCACCTATGAACTTTGTGAATATGATTCTTACTCGGGAAGACAATCGTTACTTTGTCGAGTCTCTCGAAGGTAATGTCAAGCTGGAGATCCCAGCAGAACGTGTTGCTTACTTTGACAATATTGATGCTTACGTTGAGAAGGAAATCATCTTTGGTATTCGTCCAGAAGATATCGAGGACTGGGATGTTTACAAATCGCAATATGGAGAAAAAGCTGATACCCAGCTCAACTCCCTCACTGCTATGGTAGATGTTATTGAGCCAATGGGTGCTGAAACATACATTTACCTGTCTCTTGGCGAAGAGATTCCTCAATTGATTGCCCGTGTTGATGCGCAGACAGATGCTGTGTCTGGTGAACAGCATAAAGTGGCATTGAATATGGCTAAATGCCATCTGTTTGACAAAGAAACAGAAAAATCACTGCGCAAAGAGAATGTACGTTACAGATAAGTTAAATGAACTTTCATATAGATATAAAATCCATTACGAAAATACGAGGGACGTTCAACGTCCCTCTTTAATTTATATCTAATTGGACAGCTGGAAAGCTCGTTCTAAGTCAGCACCGTAGAGCATTGAATTGAGAAAAGTCATCAGATGTGCGCAGCGGACTGGATCAGTTTCGGTGCTCAAATCTTGGACTAACTTATAGTTCAGATCAATAAGTGTGCCAAAAGTATTCATGATGTTTTTGATTTGCTGTTTCGCCTGAGCAAGCTGTTCAGGTTTCTCTAGTAGTTCATAAAGAGTACAGAGCTGCACTAGGAAAAGGATCCGCCAGTATACATCAAAGATACGTAAACCATCTTCTAATATTCGACAAGCTAGTGGATAATTCTTTTGGAAAATGAGTACTCTAGCAGTAAGATAGTACAACTCAGGATTTGGTGGTAATTGGCAATCTAGGGTATTGTTAGACAGCAGGGAATTTGTTAACTGATCAAGAAATATAGTAGTAGTTGTACGAGGTAGCTTGGCTAAGAACTGTTTGCAAATCTGAGGATAAAGTACAGTAGCTTTCGCTTTTTGCAGCAGAAGTTGATCACCCACTAAATCAGCTACTGTTGTATCTAACTTGATAGCAATCTTGGTTAAAGTCTCTAACGATGGTTGAATATGACCACGTTCTATTTGACTGATGTAGCTGCGTGTCCAATCGCCTTGAGCTACGTCTTGCTGGCTCAGTTTGAGCTTCTTACGGCGTTGACGGATATTATGTCCGATCATGATTGCCACCTCCTTATAGAGATTTCTTGATACCAACAAGTATGGAAAAGCGAAGGTAGTTCTTAGTCATAGATTACCATATTTCATGGATAAGCGCAAATTTTCCCTAGATTGACAACTTTGTCTAAATCACGATATAATGAAGTTACCGTGATTGTCCTGGAAATTTTCTTCTATTTTTTGCTTAAGAGGTGAAAAGTTTTGGCTCAAACAAAACGAATAATGATATCGGTGCCGAATAAATTATTACAAGAAGTAGATCAAGTTGTACAAGAAGGCAATGGTAATAGGAGCCAATTCATCCGTGAAGCAGTCCAAATGTATATCTTGCATAGGAAACGGGCAACGATTCGTGAGCAGTTGAAATATGGCTATCAGAATATGGCAGACATTAATCTGCTGTTAGCCGAAGAAGATTCTGATGATGACCAATTACTTGATCACTATGAACGTCTATTAGCGGAGGCTGAATAGTGTGCAGCAGTCAATAATGCGAGGAGACATATATTATGCTAATTTAAATCCAGTGATTGGTTCAGAACAGGGTGGGGTTAGACCTGTCTTGATCATTCAGAATAACATTGGCAATAAATACAGTCCAACCACTATTATTGCAGCTATCACTTCCAAAATTAAAAAGGCAAAATTGCCTACACACGTGGAACTGTCAGCTGAACAGTTCAATTTAGAAAAGGATTCAGTTATCCTGCTGGAGCAATTGCGTACTATCGATAAAAGGCGATTGAAAGAGAAGATAGCCCATTTGGACGATGAGATTATGAATGAAGTTGACCAGGCAATCATGATTAGTTTAGGATTAATTGATCTATAACAACACTCACCTTTTATAGATGAGTGTTTTTTTTTGGAGGAAATACTATGAGACCGCTAATCGGTATTACTTGTGGGCATCAATGGGAGGAACCGGAGCGTTTTTATGTCAATGCTGCTTACGTGCACTGTATCACTGATGCAGGTGGCACACCGATACTAATTCCTTATATGGCAGCGCATAAACTGCGATCGCTTTTAATATCTCTTGATGGTTTGTTGGTTCCCGGCGGTATTGATGTAGATGCTCGTTTATTTAACCAAGAAATACATCCAAAAAGTGGTATAATAGACCCATGGTGGGACGAATTGGATATTACCATGATACAGGGTGCATTAGAGCTAGATTTACCTGTGTTGGCGATCTGTCGAGGCTGCCAGGTGCTGAACGTGGCATGTGGCGGAACGCTGATTCAAGATATTGAGAGTTTCGTGACACAGCCAATCAAACACCAGCAGCAGGCGCCAAAATGGTATGCGACGCATTCTGTATCTTTGGCGGATAACAGTCTTTTAGCAGCAATATTTGATGCTTCACAGATCCAGGTAAATTCGTTTCACCATCAAGCGGTAGCCCAAGTTGCCCCTGGTTTTCAGATCAGTGCTACCGCTAGCGATGGTGTGATTGAAGCAATTGAGAGTACCATGCACCGGTTTGTTGTGGGGGTTCAGTGGCATCCAGAGTTAATGGCGTCCCGTGATCCTATAGCTAGGCGATTATTTACTCAATTTATTGCTGCTGCGGAACAAAGTCGATGAGATCGGTGTATGCTAGAGTAATGGGGAAGGTGAGATCTTGGCAAGTGTAGTAGCAAAAGTATATCGTGGTTCGTTGGTCGAAAGTGTTCATTATGGTGACTGGGTAATCTGTGATGCGCAGGGGAGAATAGTATTCAGCCAGGGTGATCCACATTATGTGACATTCTTCCGTTCAGCAGCAAAACCTATTCAAGCCATTCCCATAGTTGAATTGGGAGTTGCTGACGCTTATGGTTTCACTACAGCTGAACTAGCGGTGATGTGTGCCTCTCATAGTGGAGAAGCTGAACATGTTCAGACAGTTCAATCGATTTTAAACAAGATTGGTTTAGACCATACGGCTTTGCAGTGTGGAATTCACCTGCCGAAAGATAAAGCGGTACTACAAAGAGTACTTCAGTCTGGCCAACCAATCAATGAGTTATATAACAATTGCTCTGGGAAGCATGCAGGTATGCTGGCAATCTGTATGTATCAAGGTTGGGATATAAACACTTACACAACACCTGAACATCCTTTGCAGCAATTGCTTGCCCAATACGTGAGTGAGTTTTGCCAAGTTCCTCGAGAGCAGCTCATTATAGGGGTTGATGGCTGTGGTGTTCCGGTTTTTGGCTGTGCCTTGGATCAAATGGCTCGAGCTTATGCTAGGTTAGTCACAGGAGAAGGGTTGCCGCCAGAACGAGCACAAGCCGCTGAACGTGTTACAACTGCGATGCGAATGCATCCGAGTTTGGTGGCTGGCTCCAATCAAATTTGCACGGATTTGATGCGTGCTTTCAGCCAGTATCGACTAGTAGCTAAAGCTGGTGCAGAAGCCGTCTATTGTGTAGGCCTGCCAGACCGTGGCTGGGGTTTAGCTTTAAAAATAGAAGATGGTAATAGCCGTGCAATATCGGCGATTGTACTTGCTATTTTAAAACAACTAGGCTATAGTGGTGACAATGAAATTATACGGAAGTATGATCCATTGGTGATTACCAATCATCATCAACAGGTGGTTGGCATGATCGTGGCTGATATAGAACAAGTTGCTTTTGAGAGGGTAATGCGTTAGTGAAGGTTATTGTAAATTCACCACCGGAGACACACAAATTGGCAATGCAGTTAGCTAGCATACTGCTTCCTGGGGACGTGATCAGTTTAGAAGGAGATTTAGGTGCAGGCAAGACACATTTTGCGAAGGGAATTGGTGCCGGCTTGGGCATTGATCCAGCACTAATAACTAGCCCCACATTCACTTTGATCAATGAGTATCAGGGTAAATACCCGCTTTATCATTTTGATGTGTATCGCTTACAGCCACAGGAACTCGAAGATTTAGGCTGTGAAGAATATTTTTATGGCAGAGGTGTTTGCTTAGTTGAATGGGGCAATAATGTAAAAGACTATCTGCCGCAGAACTATTTAAGAATTGTCATGCATAAAACCGGCCTGACCCAGCGGGAGATTAATTTTTATGCCTATGGCGAGCGGTACCAGAAACTGTTATCTCAGCTTGAAGCGGTGATCAATAATGATAGTCATGGGAATTGATACATCAGCAAGTGTGGGTGGAGCAGCACTTGTTGACACAACAACTTTGTTAGCAGAATATACATTAACGATTCATCATGGACATTCAGAACGGATTATTCCCACAGTGCAGCAGTTACTGGTTGATGCAGAGTTAGCAATTGATGATATCACTGCTTTTGCTGTGGTGACAGGCCCCGGCTCTTTTACTGGTATCCGTGTTGGTTTGGCAACAGTAGCGGGTTTTGCTTACAGTATGCATAAACCACTTGTCCCACTTACCAGCATGGAAGTGTTAGCTTGGCAGAATAGCAGTTATCCGTTCTATATTTGTCCATTAATCGATGCGCGGCGACATGAAGTGTTTACGCAGCTATATCGTGCAGGTGAGCCAATCAATAATCCAGCCGTGGTTTCTGTCGCTGAACTGTTGTCACAATTACAGATGTTAGATAGCCCAGTTTTGCTTGTTGGCTCTGGAGCGCAGGTGTATCGAAGAGAACTTGAGCAGTTGGAGTATGCTGTATTCCCGCCATTAGAAGCAATGCAGATCAGGCCTGCAAGTGTAGCTGGGTTAGGGCTGTATCGCTTGCAGCAGGGTACCAAGCGGCAATGGTTTGAAGTCCAACCGTTTTATATGCGCAAAAGCAGCGCAGAAGATAAATTTGATTTAGCGGAGATGAACCATGAGAGTGGACGATGATTTATTTGAATTGGATGTTATGACCGTTGATGACTTACCCGGAGTACAGGTGATTGAACGCTATTCATTCCCTACTCCCTGGTCAATGCGGGCATTTCTTTCGGAAATAACGGAAAATGATTGTGCTCATTATCTGGTGATCAGGCGCAAACAGCAAGTAGTTGGCTACATAGGCGTCTGGATTATACTCGATGAAGGTCATATCACAAATATTGCTGTCCATCCTGCCTGGCGGCGGAAGGGTTTAGGAACGCGGCTGCTAACAGCAATTTTTGATTATGCTTACCAACGAGGAGTTCGGCGCCTGACATTAGAGGTACGGGTATCAAATCATGGCGCACAATCATTGTATGAGAAACTAGGTTTTAAGCGAGTTGGAATTAGGCCTGGATATTATCTGGACAATAACGAAGATGCTGTAATTATGTGGAAGGAATTGACAGAGAATGAAACAAACAGCGAGACTTACCTTGGGGATTGAGACCAGCTGTGACGAAACTGCAGCAGCAGTGGTTTTAGATGGAAAGCAGATCCTTGCCAATGTAATTGCTTCCCAAATTGATTTTCATCAGCGTTTTGGAGGAGTGGTTCCGGAAATTGCTGCCCGTAAGCATATTGAGGCAGTTTACTTAGTGATTGATCAGGCTTTGCATAAGGCCAAAGTCAGTTTATCAGAGATCGACTTAATTGCCGTTACTTATGGGCCAGGTTTGGTTGGAGGGTTGCTTGTAGGGCTGCAAGCAGCCAAAGCTATGGCTTTTGCTCTCAATAAGCCATTCGTTGGTGTCAATCACATTGAGGGACATATCTATGCAAATATCTTGGCTAATCCTGATCTCGAACCTCCTTTTGTATGCTTGACAGCTTCTGGCGGCCATACAGATTTGCTTTATATACCGCGTTTTGGATACTATGAGATTCTTGGCCGCACCCGTGATGATGCAGCTGGAGAAGCCTTTGACAAGATTGCTAGGGTTCTAGGTTTACCCTATCCTGGCGGACCGCATATTGATCGTTTAGCTCAACAGGGAAATCGGGAAGCGATTGAGTTTCCTCGTGCTTTAGCTGGAGAAAATACTTTTGATTTTAGTTTTAGCGGTCTAAAAACAGCAGCATTGAATTACATCAATCATGCCCAGCAAGTAGGACAAGCTATCAACCTGCCAGATTTTGCAGCTAGTTTTCAATGGGCGATTGTCGACGTTTTAGCGGCCAAATTGATTAAAGCAGCAGTAGCTAAGGGAGTGAAACAAGTAATATTATCAGGCGGTGTGGCAGCCAATAGTGGATTGCGGCAGCAGGTATTACGGCTAGCTGAGCCATTAGGCATCAAGGTGTTGTTCCCACCACCGGTACTTTGCACAGATAATGCTGCGATGATAGCTAGTGCAGGTTATTTTCGTTATCTGGCGGGACAAACAGATGGTTGGGATCTTAATGCTGCGCCAAGCCTTCAACTTGAGTAAAAGTTAAGCTCTGTATATTCTATCCAGTAATGGAGAGAATAGGAAACGAGAATTATAGCGAGCAGGGATAAGATAATATGGGAAAACTGACATTTTTTGGCGATAATCGTGGTTTTTGGTTTGTAGAAGCATTTGCATTTGCCTAGAGGGTTATATATCATATGAATAGATTAGCACTCACCTGAGATGAGTGCTAATAACCTGAGTTAAATATAGGATACTCAAAGGAGGTACTCACACATGAATCTCAAACCATTAGGTGATCGAGTAGTGCTTAAAGTACTAGAGGCGGAAGAGAAGACTGCGAGTGGTATTTATCTTCCAGACAACGCCAAAGAAAAACCACAACAGGGCAAGGTGCTCGCAGTTGGACCAGGCAAATATAATGACAAAGGTGAACTGATCAAAGTACAAGTTAACGTCGGTGATACTGTAATTTTCGCTAAGTATAGTGGTACCGAAGTCAAGTATCAAGGTGAGGAATACCTGATTGTTAAAGAGTCTGACATTTTAGCAATAGTAGGTTAATTAACGCAAAGGAAGGTGACCAACAATGGCAAAAGAGTTACTCTTTAGTGAAGATGCGCGGAAAAAGCTTGAGCGCGGCGTAAATACTTTGGCTGATGCTGTAAAAGTAACCTTAGGTCCAAAAGGACGTAATGTTGTTTTAGAAAAGAAATACGGTTCACCAACCATTACTAATGATGGTGTAACCATTGCTCGGGAAATCGAGCTCGAGGACCCCTTTGAGAATATGGGCGCCCAATTAGTTAAAGAAGTAGCCACTAAGACTAATGATGTCGCTGGCGATGGTACAACCACTGCTACCGTGTTAGCCCAAGCAATGATTCGTGAAGGTTTAAAGAACGTTGCAGCTGGTGCTAACCCCATGTTTTTAAAGAAAGGTATTGAAAAGGCAGTTCAAGCTGCTGTCGAGAAGATTGGTGAAATGGCAAAACCAGTGGAAACAAGAGAAGCCATTGCCCAAGTTGCTTCCATTTCTGCTTCCGATCCAGAAATTGGTGAATTGATTGCCGATGCAATGGAAAAGGTTGGCAAAGACGGTGTTATTACCGTTGAAGAATCTAACTCCATCGGCACTACTTTAGAAGTTGTCGAAGGTATGCAGTTCGATCGCGGTTACATCTCTCCTTACATGGTAACTGACCAAGATCGCATGGAAGCTGTCTTAGATGAACCCAACATTCTGATTACTGATAGAAAGATCAGCGCTGTTGCTGACATTCTGCCAGTTTTGGAAAAGACCATTCAAGTCAATCGGCCTTTATTAATCATTGCAGAGGATGTTGAAGGCGAAGCATTAGCTACATTGATTGTTAACAAGCTTCGTGGTACATTGAGTGTTGCTGCTGTTAAAGCACCAGGCTTTGGTGACCGTCGTAAAGCAATGCTCAGCGATATCGCTGTTGTAACTGGCGGACAAGTTATTTCCGAAGATCTTGGCCTCAAGCTGGAAAATACCACAATGGATATGCTTGGATCAGCTCGTCAAGTACGGATCACCAAGGACGAGACCACTATCGTTGATGGTAAAGGTTCACCAGAGAAAATTAAAGCTCGGATTAATCAAATCCGCAATGAAATTGAAGAAACCACATCAGATTATGATCGTGAGAAATTACAAGAACGGTTGGCAAAACTGGCTGGTGGCGTAGCTGTCATCCAAGTCGGTGCTGCTACTGAAACCGAACTGAAAGAAAAGAAACATCGCATCGAAGATGCTTTATCAGCTACAAGAGCTGCTGTTGAGGAAGGTATCGTCGCTGGCGGCGGTACAACCTTAGTGGATATCATCAGTGCTCTAGACAAGATAGAGGCTGAAGGCGATGTTGCAACTGGTGTCCAAATTGTTCGCAAAGCTTTAGAGGAACCGCTGAAGATGATTGCGAACAACGCTGGTATCGAGGGTGCTGTTGTAGTTGAGAAAGTTAAAGCTCTTGAACCTGGTTTCGGTTTCGATGCTCTGAGCATGGAATATGTTGACATGGTGGCTAAGGGAATTATTGACCCAGCAAAAGTAACTCGCAGTGCGCTGCAAAATGCTGCTTCCATTGCCGCTATGCTGTTAACTACCGAAACTTTGATTGCTGATAAACCTGAGAAAAACCCGCCAGCTCCTGACAACATGAACGCTGGCATGATGTAATCAGCATCATCAAACCAAGGGAATCCTGTTAACAAGCAGGGTTCCCTTTTCTTGTTATGTTAACATTTTGGTTACAAGGATATTAATCACTATTAGAGAAGTATATTCCTCTATAGGAAGCATGCAACAAGGAGTGAATACAGATGGAGCCTATTAAACAGATACTGTTAAGTGAGGAGCAGATTCGTGAACGGGTAGCCCAGCTTGGTGCTGAAATTTCCGCAGATTATCAAGGAAAAGACTTAGTTTTAATTGGCATTCTGAAGGGTGCAATTTGCTTCTTCTCCGACCTGATCCGTCAGGTCAAAATTCCGATTAATGTCGATTTTATGGCAGTATCCAGTTATGGTAATGCATCACAGAGCTCAGGGGTAGTAAAAATTCTCAAGGATTTGGACATACCTATTGAGGGACGCCATGTCTTAATTGTTGAAGATATTGTTGATACTGGTTTAACTTTAAATTATCTTAAAACCAATCTTTTATCACGCAATCCAGCAAGTTTGAAAGTCGTGGCGTTATTAGACAAGCCAGAACGGAGAATTGTCGATATTCAAGCTGACTATCTTGGTTTCACTATTCCTGATGAGTTTGTGGTTGGTTATGGAATTGATTATGCTGAACAGTACCGTTCTCTGCCATACATAGCCATTCTTTCACCAGCTGTATATGAGAAGTAAAATGCAGGAGTGATTAGATGGATCGAATTATCGTTATTGATTTTGACACACAGTACAGTCAGTTAATTGCCCGTCAAGTCCGAAAACTGCAAGTATATAGTGAAGTAGTACCCTGGGATACTCCTGTTGAGCAAATTTGCAGTAAAAATCCGAGGGGGATTATTCTGTCCGATTGGCGTGAAGATGCTTTTAATGCTAGTACTTCAGTGGTTGCCAGTTTGTCGACACTCAATCTGCCTATTTTAGGTATTGGCCAGGGGCAGCGGCTGCTCATGGAGTCAGGACTGTCTGTGTCCGAAGCCGGTTTACAGTGCCTTGATCAACAGCGAGCATTCTATGGAATGGCTAGTATAGATGAACTGCCAGAACTTTCCCGTTTTCTCTTTGATGTTTGCCAATGTCAGCGTGATTGGACAATGGAGGCTTTTATTAGTAAAACAGTTGCTGAAATTCGTGAGCTGGTTGGTGATAAACGTGTTGTATGCGGTCTGAGTGGTGGTATTGATTCAGCAGTAGCCGCTGTTCTGGTGCATAAAGCAATAGGCACACAGCTCACTTGCATCTTTGTCGATCATGGTTTTATGCGGAAAAATGAAGCCCAACAGGTGATCGACACTTTTAGTAACCAATTTGCTATCAACCTGGTTGCTGTCAATGCAAGTGAAAGATTCTTGCAAAAGCTTGCGGGAGTAGTGGATCCTGAGCAGAAACGCAAGCTGATCGGAAACGAGTTTATCCGTGTCTTTGAGGAAGAAGCAGCCAAGCTGGGCAAGGTTGATTTCCTTGTGCAAGGGACAATTTATCCAGATGTGATTGAAAGCAGTAATAGCCACAAAGCGGTCATCAAATCCCATCATAATGTTGGAGGACTACCGGAAAACCTGCAGTTTCAGCTGATTGAACCACTGCGCTACTTGTTCAAGGATGAAGTGCGTCAGGTTGCTCAGGCACTTGGTTTACCATCGGAAATTGTATGGCGTCATCCTTTCCCAGGGCCAGGTTTGGCTGTCAGAGTAATAGGTGAATTGACCAAGGAAAAGCTGGATATTCTCCGGGAAGCAGATGCCATTTACATAGAGGAACTACAGCGTGCTGGCTGGTATCGTAAAGTATGGCAAGCGCTTGCGGTCTTGACGAATATTAAGACGGTGGGTGTGCGCGATGCTGCTAGAACTTATAATTACGTCGTAGCTCTGCGTGCAATACATAGCGAAGACGCTATGACTGCAGATTGGGTGGAGTTACCGTATGATTTGCTCAGGCGTATTAGTACACGCATTCTCAATGAAGTCCAAGGTGTAAATCGCGTAGTTTATGATATCAGTCCGAAACCTCCAGCGACGATTGAGTGGGAATGAGGAGGAGCAATAATGAAGTTGCGAACGCCACGAGGGGTTAAAGATTTTCTCCCTGCGGATGCTGAATGGAAATTCCAGCTCGAACAGCAAATCCGAGCTATTTTTGGATGGTGGGGGTATCAAGAAGTTATCACACCCACCTTTGAATTTCATGATGTATTAGCGCAAGGGGGACCAGCTGCAGAGCGGCATACCTACCGCTTTTTTGATAATAATGGCGAGTTATTGGTGTTACGTTCAGATCTAACAATGCCAATTGCCCGCATGGTAGCCACACGTTTTAAGCATGAATTAAAGCCATTGCGCTTCAGCTACATAGCAAATGTATTCCGCTACGATGATGTACAGGTAGGGTTTCAACGTGAGTTCTATCAGGCAGGGGTAGAGTTGATTGGTACAAGCTCAGCAGCTGCAGATGCTGAAGTGGCAGCCTTGGCGATATCAGTATTTAATCATTTAGGAGTGCGGGATTTCAGCTTAGATATCGGGCATGCTGATTTCATTCATGGTGTTCTGGAAGAATGTACGAATTCTACTGTGCGTCAGCAAATCTGGGACTTACTTTTACGCAGAGATCTTGTGGGTTTACGTAATTTGGTCACAGCAAGCGATTTAACTTCTGCGACTAAGGAACTGCTTTTAGATTTACCACACTGCCGTGGTAAGGAAGCACTTTTGGAAGAAGTTTATCAGCGAACAGTAAATCCTCATGCACGCCAAGCATTGATCAACCTTAGGGAGATTTTCCAGTACATACAGGCGTATGGCTATGGCGATCAAGTCACTATTGATCTAAGTATAGTCAAGTCACTTGGATATTACACAGGAATGGTTTTAGAAGGTTATGTTCCTAGTCTGGGTTTTACGATTTGCAGTGGCGGACGCTATGATCATCTCAGCTGCCAATTTGGCAACGATTTGCCAGCTGTAGGTTTTGCCCTTGGGCTAGAGCGGTTGATGTTAGTGTTAGAGCAACAAGGATTAAGGCCAGAGCGCAAACCACAGGGGCTCTTGGTACTCCCTGTCTCATGGGAACACGCATTAGCCTATGCCATGGAACAGCGTAAAGCAGGCATACGTGTGGAAGTAGACACAGAAGGGCGCAGTGAAGCGGAAGCAGTGGAATATGCGCGCAAAAAGAATTATAATGCGGTTGTAATCATTGAGAAGCAAGCAATACGATCAATTGCATTGGTGTAGGTTGGAGGGAAATAAATGATTCGGATTGCCGTTGCCAAGGGCAGGCTGCTGGACGGTTTCCTAGATTTGCTAATAAGAGCTGGTTATCCTTTGACCAAAAATTTACAAGATACGCGTAAACTAATAATCGATGTTCCGTCAGCAGGAATACGTTTTATTCTTGCTAAACCTGCAGACGTACCTACATATGTGGAGTATGGGGCAGCAGACCTTGGTGTTGTCGGTAAAGACACATTAATGGAAGCAAACAAAGATACGGCAGAACTGCTGGATCTGAAATATGGGCATTGCCGCCTGATTGTAGCAGTACCCCAAGTGTTAGGCATAAATAGTGTCCAGGAATTAGATTTTAACAGCCGAGTCGCTACGAAATATCCTCAGCTTGCTACTAATTACTTCCATAATCAGGGAATTCAGGTAGAAATCATTGCTTTACATGGGTCAATTGAGCTTGGCCCGATTGTAGGTCTGAGTGAAGCTATAGTTGATATAACTGAAACAGGCAGGACATTAGCAGAAAATGGTTTAGTGATAATTGACCAAATTATGGAGAGTACAGCTCGGCTGATTGCTAATCGTGTGAGTATAAAAACCAAGCGAGAGATGATCAACCAATTAGTTGAGTCTCTCGAAGGAGTGGTTTCAAATGAAGATCATCAATGTTAATGACTACACCTCACTAGCTGAGGTGCGCCAGTTAGTGAAGCGTCCACATTTGGATGAAGTACAGGTGAGTGAGCAGAGTCGTGAGCGCACTAAGCAAGTGTTTGGCAAAGCGTTAACTCCTCAGGAGTCAGTGGCAGTGATCTTAGATGAAATTAGGACTACTGGTGACGCAGGGTTATTGAAATACATTGAAAAATTAGATGGCTATGCTTTAACATCGGACCAGCTATTTGTGAGTGAAGTAGAATTTGCTCAAGCTGAAACGATGGTGGCACCAGAGTTCCTCACAGCTTTAAAAATCGCAATTGCCAATATCCGTGCGTTCCATGCTAGGCAGATGGAAAACAGCTGGTTCATGCCTGAGTGCGATGGTATTATCCTTGGCCAAAAAGTAACCCCCTTGGAACGAGTTGGTATTTATGTACCGGGAGGTAATGCACCGCTGGTTTCCTCTGTGCTGATGAGTGCGATCCCTGCTCAAGTAGCTGGGGTTGAGGAGATTATAATGGCCACACCTTTGCGTCAAGGCTGTATTGATCCACATCTTTTAGTAGCAGCTAAGCTTTGTGGTGTCACAAAGGTTCTAAAAGCAGGAGGGGCCCAAGCTATTGGCGCATTGGCTTATGGAACCGAAAGTGTGCCAGCAGTCGATAAAATTGTAGGCCCTGGCAATCTGTATGTCGCTCTGGCTAAAAAGCTTGTCTACGGGCGTGTTGGCATTGAGTCAATCGCAGGACCTAGTGAAATCTTGGTGATAGCCGACGATTCTGTTGCACCGCGCTATGTAGCGGCTGACCTGCTTTCACAAGCAGAGCATGATTGGGAAGCGTCAGCTGTATTGATTACGCCTAGCCGTGAGTTTGCCTTGCAAGTCCAAGCCGAGATTGAACTGCAGCTGCAAAGTTTAAGTACAGCAGCGATAGCCGCAGCAGCACTGGAACGTTGGGGTCTAATCTTGATTACTGAGGATTTGATGCAGGCTGTGGACCTCGCTAACATTTTTGCACCAGAACATCTGGAGCTGTTGGTGGCAAATCCCTGGGACCTGCTGGGCAAGGTGAAGCACGCTGGTGCTATTTTCCTTGGAAAATTTGCTGCTGAGCCAATTGGTGATTATATTGCTGGTCCAAATCATATTTTACCCACAAACGGTACTGCGCGGTTTTCCTCGCCATTAACAACTAATGATTTTGTGAAAAAGTCCAGCGTGATTTATTATACCGCAGCGGGATTAAAAAAGTATGGTCCTTATGCGGCAGAAATTGCTGATCGGGAAGGTTTAATGGCTCATGCGAACTCTATTCGCATCCGCTTAAAGGATCTTCAGGATGGTGAGACACATGAGTAACCGGTATGCAGAAGTTGCTCGGAAAACCGCAGAAACTGATATCAAAATTGAGTTGCGTCTTGATGGTACAGGCGAGAGTACTGTCAGCACTGGTATAGGCTTTTTTGATCACATGCTTAAGACATGGGCCAAACACGCATCTTTTGACTTGGTAGTAACTTGTCAGGGTGATCTGGCAGTTGATGGCCATCATACTGTTGAGGATGTGGGAATTTGTCTAGGTAGAGCATTGCGCCAGTGTTTAGCTGGTGGCGCAGGCATTGCTCGTTATGGAAGCAGTTTTATTCCCATGGACGAGGCCTTGATCCATGTTGTAGTGGATATTTGCGGACGAGGATATTTAGCCAGCGATTTACGTTTTCCACAAGAGTTTATAGGTCAGCTGGAAAGCTGTTTGGTGGTGGAATTCTTATTGGCATTTGCTCACAATGCTGGTGTTTGTTTACATGTTCGGCAATTAGCTGGCCACAATTCTCATCACATTGCTGAAGCTGTATTTAAAGCTTTAGCCCATGCACTACGGCAGGCAGTAACGATCACTGATTCGCATGACTTATTATCAACAAAAGGTCAATTAGATTTATAGGATTTAGGAGCGGACAGCAATGTTGATAGTTCCAGCGATTGATTTAATAGATGGTGTATGTGTCAGATTGATTCAAGGTGATTTTCAACAGAAGACAGTATACAGTGCGGATCCAATACAAGTAGCCCAAGATTTTGTAAGCGCTGGTGCGCAAAGAATTCATGTTGTTGATCTTGATGGGGCCAGGGTAGGAAAACCGCAAAACCTAAGTGTAATAGAGCGGATTGCTGCTGCAGTTTCCGTAGAAATAGAGTTCGGGGGAGGACTGCGTGACTCAGATGCAGTTGCTGCAGCCTTTGCAGCAGGTGCTCAGCGAATTGTTTTAGGTACGGCTGCTTTGACACATCCGGAGTGGGTATCTGAACTGATTGCCACCTATGGGGATCAAATTGTTGTAGGGATAGACGCCAAAGATGGTCTTGTAGCTGTCGGTGGGTGGTTGGAGCAGACAAAAGTGCCTGCCCTGGAGTTAGCGAAACAAATGCACAGTTTAGGGGTTAAGGAGATTATCTATACAGACATCAAACGTGATGGCATGTTATCTGGTCCAAACTATGAGGCATTGAAATCTTTGGGGAGCACAGGGATGAAGATTGTTGCTTCAGGTGGTATTTCTAGTATAGAGGATATCCTAAATCTCTGTCAGTTGTATGACTATGGTGTTTATGCTGCAATCATAGGTAAAGCGCTATATACCAAGCAAATAGATCTGGCAGAGGCAATTGCCAAAGTTAATTGCTGTAAAGAAGGGGAAAAGTAATGCAAATTGACTTGAAGTATGATCACAACGGGTTGATTCCAGCTATTGTTCAGGATCGCAATGGACAAGTATTAATGTTGGCCTATATGAATGCCGAAGCTGTGGCTAAAACATTGGCTACTGGAACCACTTGGTTCTATAGCCGCAGCCGTCAGCAATTGTGGCATAAAGGGGAAACCTCTGGGTGTATTCAGAAGGTGCTTAAGATTACAGCTGATTGTGATTACGACGCTTTATTGATTATTGTGGACCAAGCTGGAACGGGTGCATGCCACGAAGGCGATTATAGTTGTTTTCATCATACCGTGTTTAACTCTGGAGATCCGGAGCCAGTAACTAATCCGCACATTCTTGATCAAATTTATGATATCATTGTCCAGCGCCGTGAACATCCGCAAGCAGGTTCGTACACCAACTACTTGTTTGATCATGGAATTGACAAGATATTAAAAAAAGTGGGCGAAGAATCTGCCGAGGTTATTATTGCTGCCAAGAATCCTGATAATGGGGAGCTGATTTATGAAACCAGCGACCTGCTCTATCATCTTATGGTGTTACTTGTGGAAAAAGGGGTGACTTGGCCAGAAATCTGGCGGGAGTTGGCTAGCAGACGTAAATAGACAAGGCTGCCTAAGGCAGCCTTGTCATTGATTAATCATTATCTAAAGAAACTGTGGTTACCAATCCGAATTTTGTAAGGATCCTTATTCCACTGTTGCCATACCCAGGGGACTTTGCCGTTAGACCATTGGGGTACTTTATCGTGGGCAAAGAATCCGGTTGCTCCCTTGGTGGGGTCCCAACCAGCCAAAGCATGTCTGACAGCATTTTTCGCTGATTTTTCTGCTGGTAAAAGATATGTTCCATTTTTCACTGGCTCGTATTGATAATATGCTATGCCATTGACCCAAATAACCTGCTTGATTACTTGAGTTATGGTGTTGGGGTAGTTAGGATCCAGGACCCTGTTAAGTACTGTAGCTGCTACAGCTACTTGGCCAATATAGGGTTCGCCTTTTGATTCTGCGCTGACCAAACCAGCAAAAGTCTCAAGTTCTTCCAAAGTCAGATCTGGTACCATCGCGACATCTTGAATTGTGGAGCCATTAATGGTTACCGTGATCTCTTTAGGCTTGTACCACTGTTTAGTAACACGCATGGTATATGTGCCATTCGGGATGCTATTCACCACATAAGCTCCATCTTTGATAGAAACCACTTGCCCACCTATTTCTACCTTTCCTGACTGAAGTTTAGCTTCAGGCAGGCCAACATCATAGACTGTACCAGCTAAACTACCGTAAGCAGGGCTCTGTCCACCTGTGGAACCATCATCTTCAGATGGATCACTTGGCACGATAATGTCTGGTGAACCGAAAAGACTGCAACCAGTTAAGGTTACACACAGCAATAAAATTAAAAATAAATGCTTTTTTTCCAATCTATTCACTTCCTTCCAGACCTGTTAAAATTTTTCGTGTGATCACATTTCGTGTTTGCCCAGCTAAACCCTGCTGGGTATTGATGGAAATAGGTTTTCTGTGTCAAGGAGAGTAAGGTATAATAGAGATAGTTAACCAGGAAGGGGAATACAATGGAAATCTTAGAAGCCCTCAACCCGCAGCAAAGAGCAGCAGTGACTCATGTCAATGGGCCTTTGTTGGTAATTGCCGGAGCCGGCAGCGGAAAAACGAGAGTATTGACTTATCGGATAGCCTACTTGATTCGAGAATGCCAGGTACGTCCGAGCCAAATATTGGCTGTAACCTTTACGAACAAAGCTGCCCAGGAGATGCAGGAACGGGTGGAAAAGCTGGTGGGCAGTGTCGCCAAGGGGATTTGGGTCAGTACATTCCACTCAACCTGTGTACGGATGCTCCGAGTTGATGCGGACAAGATCGGTTATCAGAAAAACTTTCAGATTTTTGATACTGCTGACCAGTTGACAGTAATCAAAGACTGTTTGAAGGAACTTAATTTAGACCCAAAACACTTTGATCCTCATGCAATGCTTTCCGGTATCAGCAGTGCGAAAAACCAACTATTAACTCCTGATCAAATCGATCAAAGTGGATTCTGGGAAAAGCAGGTAGCAAGGGTCTACCAACGCTACCAGGCAAAACTCAAAGAGAACAATGCATTCGATTTTGATGATTTAATTATGCAGACGGTACATCTTTTACAGACAAATCCCGCTGTGCGCGAGGCTTATCAAGAGCGGTTCCGTTATATATTGGTAGATGAATATCAGGACACTAATCATGCTCAATATGTATTTGTAAACTTGCTTGCTCAAAAACATCATAATCTTTGTGTCGTGGGTGATGATGATCAATCAATTTACGCCTTTCGCGGGGCAGATATCCGCAATATCCTAGAGTTTGAAATGGACTACCCTCAAGCGAAGGTCATTCGTTTAGAAGAAAACTATCGTTCTACGCAAAATATTCTTGATGCTGCAAATCATGTAATTGCCAATAATGTTGAGCGTAAAGGTAAGAATCTCTATACCCGTAATGGTGCCGGGGACAAGCTAAAGTTTCATCAGGCAGAAAATGAGCGCTATGAAGCAGCTTTTATTGCTAGTGTTGTGGTAGAGCAAACGCGTAAACATAACCGCCGGTATCAGGATTTTACAATTTTATACCGGACACATGCTCAATCACGGATTATTGAAGAAGAGTTTGTCCGCCGGGGGATTCCCTATCGTATTGTTTCTGGGCTGCGCTTTTACGATCGCAAAGAAATTAAAGATCTGTTGGCCTATTTGCGTTTAGTGGCCAATCCTTATGACAATTACAGTCTGAAACGGATCATAAATGTACCCAAAAGAGGGATCGGTCCGACTACTGTTGCTAAAATTGAGCAGTTTGCAAGTGAGAATGGTATCAGCATGTTTGCTGCCTTAAATCAGTTGGAGAATATCGCTGGTATTTCTGACAAACCAAAAAAGCTGCTTACGAATTTCTACACTATGATTGTCCGCTGGCAACAGAACCAGGCTGCCAGAACCGTAACCGAATTGGTAGAGACGATTTTATTAGAATCAGGTTATAAACAAGAACTGCTGGCTCAGCAAACTGTTGAGGCAGAAGGACGAATTGAAAACCTCAATGAGTTTTTAACAGTAACCAAGCAGTTTGATCAGACTGGCTCCAATGATCTCAATGCTTTTTTGGAGCAAATAGCTTTAATGTCTGATGTGGATAATTATGACGCTGAAGCAGATGTTGTCAGTATGATGACCATTCATGCAGCTAAAGGATTGGAATTTCCGGTAGTGTTTTTAGTAGGAATGGAAGATGGAGTCTTCCCAAGCAGCCGGTCGCTGTGGGAGCCAGGGCAGATTGAGGAAGAAAGGCGTCTGGCATATGTAGGTTTGACGAGAGCGAAGGAGCAGTTATACCTTACTTGTGCCAAACAGCGGACACTGTATGGTAACATCAGTGAGAATCCGATTTCTATCTTTGTGAAAGAAATACCATCGGACCTTATAGAGCCAGTGGATTCAGAAGGAATGAACATGCAAGGAAAGGCAGTCGCTGCAAGCGACAAAGTCGAGTCAATTGATCCAGTTCTTGATCTGCGCGTTGGTGATCGTGTCCGTCATCGGCATTTTGGTGAGGGCAGGGTTTCTGGGAGATCTGGAGATATTGTCAGCATTACGTTTAGCAATAATGTAACGAAACATTTTTCTATTAACTTAGCGCCAATTGAAAAAATCAGTTGAGGAGGGGTGAGCATGGGCAAAGCTGAGGATCTGCGCCGCATATCTGAATTACGGGAGCAAATTAATTATCATAACTACCGGTACTATGTATTGGATGATCCAGTGATTGCAGATGAGGAGTATGACCAATTAATGCGGGAACTGATTAGCCTGGAAAATCAGTATCCTGAAACAATCACTCCCGATTCGCCTACTCAACGAGTGGGACACAGTGTTGTGAGTGGATTTACGCCCGTGGAGCATAGAGTCCCCTTATTGAGCCTGAGTAATGTGTTTAATCGCCAAGAGTTGGAGGATTTTACACATAGGGTCGAACGTTGGGTAGGAGGTCCTGTTGAATACGTATGTGAATTGAAAATCGACGGATTAGCTGTTTCTCTAACTTATGAGAATGGCATATTCACTCAAGGTGCGACCAGGGGTGATGGACATACGGGCGAAGATATTACATCAAATTTACGTACAATATTTAGTATTCCATTGAAACTGAATCAACCGGTCAGCCTTAATGTTCGCGGTGAAGTATATATGCCTAAGCGAGCATGGGAATTATTGAACCAAGAGCGAGAAGAGAAGGGCGAGCCAGTGTTTGCTAATCCGCGTAATGCTGCCGCTGGATCTGTTCGGCAGCTAGACCCAACGATTACTGCAAGCCGTAAGCTGGATATTTTTGTATATGGAGTAGGGACTCTTGATAATCCAGAGATCAAAACTCACTTAGAGAGCCTTAATTGGTTAAAACAGTTGGGATTCAAAGTCAGCCCGTATATCCAGCCATGCCAGACAGTGGACGAAGTATGGAAATTTATTGAAGAATGGACGGAAAAGCGAGATAGTTTGCCTTTTGCCATTGATGGTATTGTGATTAAGGTTAACCGCTTGGATTTGCAGCAGCAGTTAGGTGCAACTGCCAAGAGCCCTCGGTGGGCTGTGGCTTATAAATTCCCAGCAGAACAAGCAATTGCTCAGGTTTTGGATATTGAGGTTAATGTAGGTAGAACCGGCGCTGTAACCCCCTTAGCGATTCTTACTCCGACTTTAGTGGCAGGATCTACAGTAAGCCGTGCGACATTGCACAATGAGGATTATGTTCAAACCAAAGATATTCGCATTGGTGATCATGTTGTAATCCAAAAAGCTGGTGATGTAATCCCAGAGATTGTTCGTTCATTACCAGAGCGGCGTACTGGTACTGAACGCGAGTTCAAGATGCCATCTGACTGCCCCTCCTGTGGACACCCCTTATCTCGTGCTTCAGGAGAAGCGGTGACACGCTGTTTAAATCCAGCATGTCCGGCTCAGAAATATGAAAAGCTAGTCCATTTTGCTTCACGCGATGCGATGGATATAGAAGGTTTAGGGCCTGCAGTGATTAAGCAGCTGATTGATGCCGGTTTGGTTGATACACCTGCAGACTTATACCGGCTAGAATATGATCAGCTGGTCAATTTAGAGCGATTCGGTAAAAAATCGGCGGAAAACTTATTGACAGCTATTGCTGCTAGTAAACAGCGGCCGTTAGCTAACTTGATTTTTGCTTTGGGAATTCGCTATGTCGGTTCAGAAGTAGCCCGAGAACTTGCAGAGCATTTTGGTAGCATGGAACGTTTGCGTGTAGCTAGCCTGACAGATTTGATGGCTGTGGAAAGTATTGGTGAAAAAATAGGTCGTAGTGTCGTGGAATATTTTAACCAGCCGGAGAATAATGACCTGATTGATCAATTAGCGCAGCTTGGATTAAACATGACACAGCAAAGTAATGCCAAGGAGCAAATTTTTGCAGGATTAACATTCGTGGTTACCGGTAAGCTTGAACATTTTAGTCGCCAGGAAATTGAAGAGATGCTGCGCAGTTATGGTGCAAAAGTGAGCAGCAGCGTGAGCAGCAATACTGATTACCTGGTGGCAGGAGAGAAAGCTGGTTCCAAGCTAACCAAGGCGCAGCAATTAGGTGTAAAGATCATTGGTGAACAGGAACTATTGGAAATACTGGGAAAAGCAGGAACTTGAGTATGTTTGGAGGAACTAGGTAAAAAGAAGGCTAGGTGATTAGTTTGGACAATATCCTGTTCTATTTTGCCGGCATGCCCGTTTATGTCTGTGGTTTTTTAACCGGTCTTGGTTTACTGTTGGGTACCATGTCAGCGCTGACTGAAGGGCGAAGGCGTGATATTGGCTGGTTTAAAATGTTTGATTTCATTTTAGGCACAGCAGTCACCTTTTTTCTCGCAGGACGCATATCTATTCTAGTGCAGGATTATGGAGCAGGGGCATTACTGAAACCATGGAAGATAATTACAGAGATCTCGCATGGACTTGATACCAGAGTTGGTTTATGGTGCTCGCTAGCCTACGGTTTGTTTTCCCTGCTTCGCAATCGCATGTTCAACTTGCGTTTCTTTGATGCAATTACTCCTGGTGTTTTGCTCATTCGCTCTTTATATGCTCTAGGTTCCAGTATTTTTGGTAAAGCAACTACTGTACCTTGGGCGGTTCGCTTGGGTGATTTTCGGCTTCATCCACTGTCTTTGTATGCAGCGGTTGGATATTACTTAATCTATGTCGTTGTCCGACAGATGAGCAGGAATGAGCGTTTTGACGGCCAGCTGCTTATTGGCGCCGAAACTATGGTGGTCTGGCTGAAATGGTTGTTATTGTTTGCTACCGAAGATGCAAGCAAATCGCTTTTCTGGTTGTATCCAATTGGGGGAATTCTTTTAGCCGCCCTTTGGAGTTTTGGATATTATAACTCTCCGCAATTATCTCACAAACATCGTCGCGGCATTGGTTTATTTGTCTCAATCGTGACAGCAATCTTGGTGGTGCTGGTAATGGTTGTGTTCTTTTATTCTCGCTTCGCATAGAGGGGTGCATCATGACAGACAAATCGCTTCTTAGTGAAATTGAGGCACAGTTGGCTGCCAAAGACTTGCGCCTTACTCCACAAAGAGCAGCAGTAGTGCAAGTGTTGATTGAGAACACTGATACACATCTTCGTGCTGAGGACATTTTCATGTTGACTAAGAAGTTCGCTCCAGACATTGGTTTAGCAACGGTTTATCGCACTTTAGAGCTGCTTGAGTCATTGGGAATTATTTATCGGCTGGAGTATGGCGATGGGCAGAGCCGGTATGAACTGGGGCGGAAATCAGAAGGGCATTATCACCATCATTTGATCTGCCTTAAATGTGGTGAAATCAGCGAATTTGATGATGACTTGCTCGAAAAGCTTGAAGAAAAGATAGCTAGTGAACGGGACTTTGAAATCGTCGATCACAGCTTGCAGGTTTTTGGATACTGCAAGAAGTGCCGAGCAAAGAAAGATGATGTGAAAGAGGAGTAAAACTAACCTTTCATTCAACACTTGGTTGGGTTGAAAGGGTAGTTGACAACGTGAAGGTTCTAATGTATGATAAAATCAATTTATGATGCATGAAAAAGCTATGAACGGGAGGAGTAGCCAAGTACAGCTTTACAGAGAGGGAAACATTTGGTGTGAGTTTCCCAGGCGTTGGCTGGTGAAGGTCGCCCGTGAGCTGCCGGAGTGAAGGTTAGTAATTCCGGACGTGATTGGCGCGTTAAGCCTGGAGAGTGCCTGTCAGAATCTTGAACCTGATAGGAATAAAGGTGGTACCGCGAAGATAACTCTTTCGTCCTTTGGATGAAAGAGTTTTTTTATATTGCACTATGTAGCAAGGAGAGAAAACAGATGGCTGAAACCAAGACTTTAGCTAAAACCTATAATCCTCAAGAAGTTGAGGATAAATGGTATCAGTATTGGGAAAGTAATGGGTTCTTTCATGCCGAAGTAGATCCTGATAAGGAACCATTTTGTATTGTGATTCCACCACCGAATGTAACAGGACAGCTGCATATGGGACATGCTTTGGATGAGACTATCCAGGATATCCTTATTCGCTGGAAGAGAATGCAGGGTTATAATACTGTTTGGATTCCAGGAACGGATCATGCAGGTATTGCTACGCAAGCCCGGGTGGAGGAACATTTACGTCATACTGAAGGTTTGACACGACATGATTTAGGCAGGGAGAAATTTTTAGAACGGGTATGGGCTTGGAAAGAAGAATATGGTGATCGTATCATCAAACAGTTGAAAAAGCTCGGCTCGTCTGCTGACTGGGATCGGGAACGGTTTACCATGGATGTTGGTTGTTCCCGGGCAGTGCGGGAAGTCTTTGTCCGCTTGTATGAGAAAGGTTTGATCTATCAAGGGAATTACAGTGTTAACTGGTGTCCACACTGCAGTACAACTTTGTCTGATATCGAAGTCGACCATGAACCGCGTGCAGGTAAGCTGTACTACATCAAGTATCCTATGGCTAATGGTGATGGGTATATTCAAATTGCTACGACTCGACCAGAGACCATGCTGGGTGATACTGCTGTAGCTGTGAACCCAAATGATGAACGTTATCAACATTTGATTGGTGAAAAAGTGATTGTTCCACTCGTCAACCGCGAAGTACCGATTATTGCTGACGATTATGTGGATCCCAGTTTTGGTTCAGGTATGGTAAAGATTACACCAGCTCATGACCCGAATGACTTTGAAATTGGTCGTCGGCATAATTTACCCGAAATCCAGGTAATTGGACTTGATGCGCGCATGACTGCAGCAGCTGGTAAGTATGCTGGATTGGAGCGCTATGAATGCCGCAAGCAGGTAATTGAGGATCTGCAGCAGCTAGGTTTATTGGTGGAGATTAAAGATCATGAACACGCTGTGGGTGAATGTTACCGCTGTGGGACAGTAATTGAGCCGTTAGTCAGTAAACAATGGTTTGTGAAGATGCAACCATTGGCAAAACCAGCGATTGAAGCGGTGAAGAATGGCTCGATTCGCTTCGTTCCTGAGCGTTTTGCCAAGAATTACTTGCACTGGATGGAGAACATTAGAGACTGGTGTATTTCACGGCAGTTATGGTGGGGTCATCGAATTCCAGTATGGTACTGTTCTGATTGCGGTGAGGTTTTTGCATCCGTCGAAGACCCAACGGAATGCCGCAAGTGCCATTCTCAACATATTGAACAAGATCCAGATGTGCTGGATACATGGTTTTCATCAGCTTTATGGCCATTTTCCACTATGGGTTGGCCAGATGAAACCCCCGAATTGCAGCACTTCTATCCGACAAGTGTATTAGTCACAGGATTTGATATCATACCATTCTGGGTAGCCCGAATGATATTTATGGGCTTAGAGTTTATGCATGAACGCCCATTTAAAGATGTTTTGATCCATGGTTTGGTGCGTGATGAACTAGGACGGAAGATGAGCAAGTCTCTAGGAAATGGAGTGGATCCGCTAGAGGTAATTAAAGAATACGGTGCCGATGCTCTCCGCTTTAATTTGGTAATTGGTGTAGCACCAGGCAATGATCTGCGCTTTATTCCCGAAAAAGTTGAAGCTTATCGAAACTTTGCCAATAAGATTTGGAATGCAGCGCGGTTTACCCTAATGAATCTTGAAGACTTTGACCCGCAAAAAGGTATGCCATATGCCGACTTGTCTATAGCGGATCAATGGATTCTCAGCCGTTATCAAAGAGCAGCAACAGAACTGACACGTCACTTGGAACGCTATGATATTGGTGAAGGGGCCAGAGTGCTTTACGATTTCATCTGGAGTGAGCTTTGCGACTGGTATATCGAGTGGATCAAGCCACGTCTCTACGGCAAACATGGCGAAAATGCTCGTTATGCATCTCAATACGTGCTCTGGTATGTCTTCAGAAACACAATGCAGCTGCTTCATCCCTACATGCCATTCATTACAGAAGAGATTTGGCAGCAGTTGCCCGGTGCAGGCTCGACAATTATGTTAGCACCATGGCCAGTAGAGACTCAGTTTTTCAATGAAAATGCGGAAAAAGCAATGGAGATCTTGATGAGTGTTATCACTGAGATCCGCACTATTCGTAGTGAAAAACAAGTTCCGCCTGGCAAAAAGATCACAGCGATTTTCCATGCCGATCCCCAGCTGCAGACCATCTTGCAAGATAACAAGCAATACTTGATGACTTTGGCAGGATTGGCAGATGCACAAATTGGCGATATAGGTAATAAACCAGAACGCTGTGTTGCAGCTGTCACAATGGGAGTAGAGATTTATCTACCATTAGCAGAATTAGTAGATCTAGATGCTGAGATTGCACGGATCAAAAAGGAGCTGGCGAAAGCGCAGCAAGAATTGGATCGGACAAAACAGAAATTGGATAATCCTGGCTTTGTTCAAAAAGCACCACCAGCTGTAGTGGAGAAGGAAAAGGAAAAATTAGTGCTGATGGAAGATACTGTGGCAAAACTTACGGCATTGCTGCAGGAGGTAACTAGTGAGTAATTATAGCCCTTTTAGTAATCAAGCACGATTTACGCAGCATGTAGGATTAGAACGGATCACCAAGCTCTGTCACTTGCTTGGTGATCCACAGTTTCATTTCCGAGCAATTCATGTGGCTGGCACCAATGGTAAGGGATCTACCTGCGCCTTTATTGCAAGCATACTCCAGAGTAATGGTTATCGTGTAGGTTTGTTTACTTCACCCCATTTAGTTGACTATCGTGAACGCTTTCGTATTAATGGTCAAATGATCGCGCCTGATGAATTAGAGAGAATAGCTGCAGATGTACAGCATGCCATGGCGCAAGTAGTTCAGTCATATCCGGAGTATGGTTCGTTCACAGAGTTTGAGGCCACCACTGCCCTTGGGTTTGTTTACTTTGCACAGCAGCAGGTTGATTTTGCAGTCATTGAAGTCGGTTTAGGCGGGCGTCTTGATGCTACCAACATAGTACATCCGCTGCTGAGTGTGATTACGCCAATTGGCCATGATCATCTCGAACGCTTAGGGCCTACTTTGGAAGATGTCGCTCGTGAAAAAGCTGGAATTATTAAGCCGGGAGTGCCAGTAGTATCCAGCGGACAAGTACCAGAGGTGGCGCATATTATCCAGATGACTGCAGCTAAGCAGCATGCACCTTACTATGGTTTGTCTGAAGCAAAATGGCAGCCGATAAATTGGGATTTGAAAGGTGGACTATTGCAATACCCTTACTTTGGGCAAGAGCCTTTCTCTATCAGACTTTTGGGTTCACATCAATTAGAAAACGCGGCAACAGCACTGTTGAGTATGGAAGTTCTTGCTCAGAAAGGAATCGCACTTCAACCCAAACTTATCCGACAGGGACTTTTAACAGCAACCTGGCCTGGAAGGCTGCAGGTGATTTCCCACAATCCACTGGTGTTGCTTGATGGTGCTCACAATCGAGAAGGTATTTTAGCATTAGCTTCTGCATTATCAATGTTGAAGGGTACTGAACAGAAGATTACTTTTATTATTGGTTTATCTGCTCATAAAGAACCAGAGCTGCTTGATCCGCTGTTCCCTTTGGCTCAGCAGATATACTTTACTGAAGCTCGAAATTACCGCGTTGGTGTAGTACCTGCTCAACAGTTATGTGCTTATGCCCAAAGCAAAGGTTTGTCTGCTCAAGTGATTGCGTTAGAAGAGGTAAAGAATGTCTTAAAGGGCACAGGACCATTTTGCATTTGCGGCTCTCTTTACCTTGTGGGCGATGTGCAAGCTTTGTTAAGCCAAGGAAATAAAGGAGTTCTCCAGCTTGATGTGTAAATATATACTGGAATGATTTGCCATTAAAGGCAAGGAGGCATGGAGACAATGGGACGCGGTAAGCAACGGCAAAGAAACGGACTTTCATTTATCATTTCTCTAATCTCTGTCAGTATTGTTTGTGTTTTTATTGGTTATCTAATGGGACAATATGCACTGAAAATGCTTAATTCTCCTTTTTCTACTTCCAATAACAAATCGCAAGTGAACGCATTCAATGATGCTGTTAACAAGCAGTTAGACGATTTGCCACAACCAACGGCAAACCAAAATACCAGTACCGATACAGCTGCAAATACAACAACCACTAATACGACAACCACTAGTACAACAACTACTAGTACAACAACTACCACCAACAGCACAACTGCACAATCAACGTCATTGTACCGGGTACAAGCTGGAGTATTTTCTCAGTTAGCCAATGCTGAAGCATTAGTTGCCAAATTGCGTGAAGCTGGCTTCGAAGCAATGATAACCAATGGTCCCCCATACCGGGTACAAACAGGTGCGTTTGCCAATGAACAAAATGCACAGCGATACGCTGCGCAGTTGCGGGAGAAAGGGTTTGAAGCAGCAGTCATCGGTCCTTGACAGTGGATAGTGGATGTGATAAATTTAACCGGGGTTAGCAAAAAACGGTAAGGAGGGGAGACAATGGCTCATCGGATTACTTCTGAATGTATCAAATGTGGTTCCTGTGAAGCCGAATGCCCGGTAAATGCAATCAGTGAGGGAGAAGACCAATACGTAATTGATCCTGAGGTTTGCATTGATTGTGGTGCATGTGCTGATGCATGTCCAGTTGGGGCAATCAGCGAGGAATAATTACATTACTTATTACACAAGAAAAGCTGGGTGACCAGCTTTTCTTTTTTTACTTGTAAACATGGATTCGTATATGTTAATATAAAGATAAAACAGTAAAATTCTAGAAAAATATGGGAGGTCGGCCATGATGCAGCGATTACTAAAAACTCTATTGCCAGCACTACTGTTGGTGTTGATGCTTTGGGGCGTGAGTGCTGGTGAAGAAAACCCGATTGTTCAATATCAACCATTTCCTCTTTCGCAAGTAAGGCTTACTGATGGGTATATTAAGGACTTAATGGAAACCAATGCCAAGTATCTGTTCAGTTTGGATTCAGACCGCTTATTGCATATGTTTCGAATTACAGCAGGACTATCATCAACTGCGCGTCCTTTAGGTGGTTGGGAAGCCCCTGGTATGGAAATCCGCGGACATACTCTGGGCCACTACCTCTCAGCATGCGCACTGCTCTACGCGAGTACTGGTGATGAAGCGATTAAGGCAAAAGCAGATGCTATTGTGGTTGAATTGGCCAAATGCCAAGCTCAGCATGGCAATGGTTACTTGTCAGCTTTTCCTGAATCGTTCTTTGACCGCTTAGAGGCAGGCCAGAGTGTTTGGGTGCCCTGGTATACAATGCACAAGATCTTTGCCGGCCTATATGACATGTATGTTTATGCAGGCAATGAACTTGCATTCGATGTTTTGCTCAAGTTAACAGATTGGGCATATAACCGCCTAGCTAAATTCAATAATCAGCAGATGGCCGCTATCCTTAATGTCGAGTTTGGCGGTATGAATGAAGTTTTATATAATATCTATGGCCTTACTCAAGATCCCAAGCACCTGGAACTGGCACAGCGCTTCGATCATAAAGCGATTTTCACTCCGCTGGCAGCGGGAAGGGATCAGTTAGCCGGTTTACATGCTAATACGCAGATACCTAAGATTGTGGGAGCTGCTCGCCGGTATAAACTAACTGGTGATCGGGAAGCAATGGCCATAGCAAGCAATTTTTGGCAAATTGTGGTGGGTACTCGCAGTTATGTTACTGGTGGCAACAGCGTCAATGAACATTTCGGACGTGCTAATGAACTGGCCTTTACATTGAGCAATACCAATCACGAGACATGCAACACCTATAACATGCTGCGGTTGACCCGGCATTTGTTTGAGTGGACTGGTGATGTGAAGTACGCTGATTACTATGAACGGGCTTTCTTTAACGGTATCCTATCGACTATGCATCCAGAGACAGGTATGAAGATGTATTTTGTGCCTATGGGTACTGGCTTTTTCAAAGTATTCCATACCCACGACAACTCTTTTTATTGCTGTACCGGTACAGGCATGGAATCCTTCGCCAAACTCGGTGATAGTATCTATTTCCACCATGACAATGAACTATATGTGAATATGTTTATTGCTTCCGTTTTAGATTGGCCAGAACTGGGAGTGCAGATAGAACAGAAGACCAACTATCCATGGGAGCAAGGTACTACATTGATTATTCACTCTCAAGGCTCAGTAGAAATGCCCATCTATATCCGGGTACCGTATTGGGCAGTTAATGGTGTGACTGTCAAGATTAATGGAAATGTTTTAGATATCACTGCTGAGCCAGCATCGTACCTGAAATTAGAACAAGTATGGCATGATCAAGACATCATCGAGATCAACGTGCCAATGAGCTTGCATTCTTGGCCGCTGCCTGATAAGCCTGATCGAGTTGCATTCCTGTACGGCCCACTAGTATTGTGTGGTTTGTTAGGAACAGAAAACATGCAGGTAACAACTACGGGTGTATCCGTCACCATTCCTAACCGGGTTATTAAACCAACAGCATATATTCAGGTTCCAGAGGCAGAATGGACAGATGTAGCTGCATGGTTATTGCCGGTTGAAGATGAAGAACTAATATTTATTACTCGTGAGGATGTCGGTAATATAGTATTCAAGCCGTTCTTTTTAGTATTTGATCAGAGGTATGGAATTTATTGGGATCTTTCAGGTACAGGAAGACCAAACATCGATGAACCACGAGATGAACCTATCTTATGGTATACTTTTGATCAAACAACAAGCTTGTCTACTGTGACTGATAGTTCTGGTCTTGATCATCATGGTCTGTTGTTAGGCGGAGCAAAAATTGTCGAAGGCGGAGTCAGTCAAGGAGCATTAAAGCTTGATGGTATGCGAGGTTATGTACGTTTGCCTGATGGAATCCTGCAGAATATAGAGCAGGTGACAATTTGTACCTGGGTCTATCTCAATCAAAACCGGACATGGGCACGGATTTTTGACTTTGGTTCGGGTACAGGGATTAATATGTTCCTAACCCCGCAAGCAGCCAGCAACCCCGTATTGCGTTTTGCAATAACGACTTCTGGTGCATCGGGAGAAAGTATTTTTGGAGGTAGAACGGCACTTCCCACTGGTCAATGGGTGCACGTGGCAGTTGTCTTGGATGGCACCAAAGCCACGATGTATATGAATGGTAAAGTGGTGGCTTTAAGCAACAACATCTATACCTATCCTTGGGAAATGGGGAAAACCACACAGAATTATATCGGCCGTTCGCAATATTCATCAGATCCTTATCTTGATGGTTTGATTGATGATTTCCGGATTTACAATCGGGCACTGGATCAGGATGAGATTCAAGCCATCTTTCAACAATATGGCGGACAGTAAGTTTTGAGGACAAAAAAGTCGGGCAACCGACTTTTTTGTTTTAGCATATCTGACCATCCTTCTGTCATATGTATGAGCAGTAAGGGTGGTGCTTACATTCATGGCGCGGAGAAGACGTAGGCGTAGGCGAATGACGCCAATCTTGAAATGGATTGTGCTCTTATTGTTGATTATTATTGGTTTACCATTCATACTAATCTGGGGTGTTAAGTTCCCTCGACAGCAAAGCCAAGTTCCCATAATTCAAGTTTGGAACGCTGATACTGGTAAATTAATGACAATGACTCTTGAAGAATATGTCTGTGGTGTAGTTGCAGCAGAAATGCCTGTTTATTTTCATGATGAAGCTCTTAAAGCGCAGGCAGTAGTGGCGCGAACTTATGCCTATCAACGAATTGTCAATGATGTGCGGATCGCTGAACACCCTGAAGCGCATTTGTCTACAGATTATCGTTCTGGCCAGGCTTGGGTTTCCACCGAAGCGTTGAAAGAAAGATGGGGACTGATCGATTTTCTCATTAATTACCGAAAGATTAAGACTGCAGTATCCCAGACAGAGGGGATAATTGCCACTTACGATGGTAAACCCATCCTAGCAGTATATCATTCAACTAGTGGTGGCCGGACAGAAAACTCAGAGCATTATTGGTCTGAAGCTTTGCCGTATTTGCGCAGTGTAGCTGATCCTTATGGCAATCATTCTCCGTATCAGTATACAACTGCAGTTTTTAGCATCAATGACTTTCTCAAGCTCATGGAGATCACTAGCCTTGGTGAGGTGCAGGTTGTGGAACGCTATCCATCAGGCAGAGTAAAAACGCTGGAAGCAGGTGGAAAGTGGTTCAGTGGCCGTGATGTCCGTCAACGCCTTGGGTTACGTTCTACATGGTTTACAGTAGCTGTTGATCAAGGACAAGTCCATTTTTCAGTTTGGGGTTATGGTCATGGAGTAGGCATGCCGCAATATGGTGCTGATGGAATGGCACGTGCTGGGTATGATTATCGTCAAATCCTCCAATACTACTATCAGGGTATCTTACTTGAAAAGATATATTGATAGTGGAGGAGGAATACACTTGGGTCACGATTATGAGCTGCGCAAACATGAAATGGAAGAACAATTGCGGTCAGATCATGATTGGGATGATTACCAACCTGAAAACTACGGGTGGGAAAAACCTCGGGTCAACTTGATCAGAAGACGTTATAATTTGGAATTTGCCAAGGAGTTTGGTATTACCTCTATACCACATAAAACAAGACGATTTACCAAGTCTTGACAATCGCGCATGGCAGATCATACAATAACCCCTAAGGAGGGGTGCAGAAAATGCGCAAAGTGAATAATATCCTGGACTTGATCGGTCAGACTCCGATTGTGAGATTAAATAGAATCGTGCAACCGGGATCGGCTGAGGTTTGGGCTAAGTTGGAGTCATTTAATCCAGGCGGAAGTGTGAAGGATCGGATCGCCCTGAGCATGGTGAAAGCTGCAGAAAAAGACGGGCGTTTAAAGCCAGGTGGCACCATTGTGGAACCAACCAGTGGGAACACTGGTATCGGTTTAGCGATGGTCAGTGCTGCAAAAGGATACCGGTTGATACTATGCATGCCGGAAACGATGTCCCTGGAACGCCGCGCTCTGCTGAAAGCTTACGGTGCTGAGCTGGTATTGACTCCCGGCAGTGAAGGCATGCGCGGAGCAATCAAGAAAGCTCAAGAGATCCTCAGTGAACATCCTGATTACTTTATGCCTCAGCAGTTTGCTAATCCTGCTAATCCGGAGATCCATCGGTTAACAACTGCTCAGGAAATCCTCGAGCAGATGGATAATGATTTGGATGCTTTTGTTGCCGGAGTTGGCACAGGTGGAACGATTACTGGTGTAGGTCAGGTACTGAAACAACAACTACCTCATGTCAAAGTTTTTGCCATAGAACCAGCAAACTCACCAGTACTATCTGGAGGGGAGCCTGGCTCCCACCGTATTCAAGGTATTGGTGCAGGATTTGTACCACAGGTTTTGGATACCTCTATCTATGATCAGGTGATCAAGGTTGCTGATACTGATGCATTGGCAACAGCACGAATGCTAGCCCGCGAGGAAGGAATCCTAGTTGGAATTTCCTCAGGAGCTGCAGCATTTGCTGCCTTACAAGTAGCTAAGAAACTTGGAGAGGGTAAGAAAGTAGTTGTGGTGCTGCCAGATACCGGCGAAAGGTATCTCAGTATTCCTGATTTATTTAATTAAGGCAAAGAGGGAGCAACTTCCCTCTTTTTTTGATGGAGATATTTCCATAGAGGAAAAGTAAGCTTCGTGCGGAAAATAAAATAAGATTGCAATAGATGTGAGGTTTGCAGTGATGGAACTAGTATTAGCATCAAAGTCACCACGCAGAATTGAACTTCTTAAACGCTTCGGTTTACACTTTACAGTTTGTGCAGCGGATATTCCGGAAATTACAGGAGGACAACCGGAAGACACTGCTGTGACAAATGCTGCTGCTAAAGCAGCGGTTGTATTCGAAAAGTTTCCTAATGCATTAGTGATTGGAGCAGATACTATCGTAGTCATCAATGACCAGATTTTAGGCAAACCACAAACTCCACAGCAGGCAGCCACCATGCTGCGCCTGTTGAGTGGAAAAATGCATCAGGTAATCACAGGTGTAGCCATAATTTCCGCAAATGCCCAAAAGAAGTTTTCTGTCTGCACAGATGTCTGTTTTCGCGAGCTTGCAGACTATGAAATTCAAGCATATATAAATACAAAGGAACCGTTCGATAAGGCTGGCGCTTATGCAATTCAAGGAATTGGTGGTGCATTTGTCGAAAGTATATCGGGATGCTATTATAATGTAGTAGGACTGCCAATACCGCGTTTGCTCGTAGAATTGCGTGGTTTTGGTATTGACGCTTTTGCCCGGGGAGAGTCTAAGGAGGAGCAATGTGAGATATAATATAATGCTCAAGGATTTACCTGCACAAGAGCGTCCACGGGAAAGGTTATTACAGTATGGCCCCGAATATCTATCCAATCGAGAATTGTTAGCTATTATTTTGCAAACTGGGACTAAGGATCAATCTGTATTCGATTTGGTAGATCAGTTGTTAGCGCATTTTGGATCTCTACCAAATCTCGCCAGCGCTACATACGAAGAAATGGCTATTATTAAGGGGATAGGTCCTGCTAAGGCGGCGCAGGTTCTCGCTGCCTTTGAGCTGGCCAAAAGATTGAACAGTACCAGTCTGGGAGTGCGTGAAGTTATTCAGTGTCCGAAGGATGCAGCAACATTGGTAATGGATGAAATGCGGTTATTGGATCGTGAGCATTTTGTCATACTGATGTTGAATACTAAACATGCCGTGATTGCGAAAAAGGTTGTTTCGATTGGCCATTTAAGTGCATCGCTGGTGCATCCCCGCGAACTTTTCAAGGATGTGATCAAAAAAAGCAGTGCTGCTATCATCTTGATACATAACCATCCAAGTGGTGATCCTACGCCGAGCGAGGATGATATTAAGATCACCAAACGCTTGTGTGAAGCTGGAAAACTGTTAGGAATCACTGTCTTGGATCATCTTATAGTCGGTGATCAACGTTATGTTAGTCTGCGCGAACAAGGGATAATTTAATTGTTAGTCTGGGACAAGCTGAAAGGGGATTAAAACATGTTAGGCCGCTTAGGAAAAGATATCGGTATTGATTTAGGAACTGCTAATACCCTGGTTTATGTCCGGGGTCGTGGCATTGTCATTGATGAACCATCTGTTGTCGCAAGAGATCAGGAAACAAAGGAGATTTTGGCAGTAGGTAATAAGGCCAAAGAGATGGTGGGCCGTACACCTGGCAATATTGTAGCAATTCGGCCGCTCCGTGATGGAGTGATTGCAGATTTTGACACAACCGAACGCATGCTAAGAGACTTTCTCATCAAGGCTAATAAGCGGATGGGTTGGGTGCGCCCACGGGTAATTATATCTGTACCGTCAGGAGTGACTGAAGTTGAGAAGCGAGCAGTTATTGATGCAGCGATCTCAGCTGGCGCTAAAGATGCGCGTGTGATTGAAGAACCGATGGCTGCAGCTATAGGCGCAGGTTTACCAGTACAGGAACCAACTGGAAATATGATTGTGGATATAGGCGGAGGTACCACTGAAGTAGCAGTGATTTCTTTAGGTGGTATAGTCTCTCATCGCTCGATCCGCATTGCTGGCGATGAAATGGATGATGCAATTATCCAACATATCCGTCGTCATTATAACCTGTTGATTGGTGAACGTACTGCTGAAGATATTAAAAAGGCTATTGGCACTGCTCTTCCGATTAAGGATGATGCTTCGATGGACGTCCGCGGCCGTGATTTGGTTACTGGGCTACCAAAAACCGTAACTATTACAGCAGCAGAGATTCGCGAAGCTTTGGCTGAACCAGTGTCAGCGATCGTCGATGCTGTCAAAGTGACTTTGGAGCAAACTCCTCCAGAGTTAGCTGCAGATATCATGGATCGTGGGATAATGATGGCTGGTGGAGGTTCGCTGCTTGCTGGGCTTGATCAGCTAATTGCCAATGAAACAGGAATGCCAGTTCACTTGACGGAAGACCCATTAAAAGCTGTGGTCATGGGTACAGGGATGGCTTTGGAACATTTTGATGTGCTGCAGAGAATTATGGTTGGACCTAAAAGACTGTAAATTTGCCAAAGACGACAGGGGGTGAGGTGGTGTGTCTCGGTTTGTCAAATGGGCAAGGATTTTGGTTGTCATTATTTTATTGGTCGCTATTGCTGGGAGTATCCACTTTACCTCCCGCAGTCGTTCACAGGTAACCATTGTTGAGCAAGTTTTTCGCGATGTGTTGTCACCTGTGCAGCGTTTATTCATGCGGGTTAGCCGTTCAATAAACCATTTCTTTACCTCTATCGCCCAAATTGGTGATCTGCGGGAAGAAAATGAGCAGTTGAAAGCTGAAGTATTGGAACTCCAGCAGCAGTTATACCTGATGGCAGAGTATAAAAGGGAAAATGAATGGTTGCGCGAGGCTCTTGATTTTCGGGAACAACATTCTTTCTCCATGCAGATAGCTGAAGTTATTGGCCGTACACCAACTAACCTATTCAGTACCATTACCATTAATCGTGGTGAAAAACACGGTGTATCTTCTGGTATGGCGGTTATGTCTGGTACCGGGGTAGTTGGCACTGTGCAATCTGTATCAAATTATACTGCAACAGTGCTTTTGGCTACCGATTCCCGCAGTGCTATTGGGGGTATGGTACAGGATACTGGTGATCTAGTCTTGATAGAAGGTGATCCCGATTATTCGGGTATGCTGTTGGCCAAACCGTTATCTAAAGATGTAAAACTGGAAGTTGGGGATTTGTTGGTCACTTCTGGGTTATCACAGCATTTTCCTAAGGGGATGCCTGTGGGTAAAGTTGTCGAAGTAGTCCCCAATCGGTATCAACTTTCCTTTACTGCTTATGTCCAGCCAATTGTAGATTATACTCGTTTAGAATATGTGGTCGTATTATTAAACGACACAGAGTAGGTGTAAGAGATGGCAATAGCGATATATGCTGTCATAATTGTCTTGTCTTTAGTAATTCAAACAACACTCTTTACCTCATGGCCATTCTTAACTGTTGTCCCTGATCTAGTTCTAGTTATTGTTGTATTATTCAGCATCATTAATGGCCCTAGTTTCGGTGCGAAATTCGGTTTTGCTGCTGGTTTGGGTTTAGATTTGTTGATTGGTCAGTTTATTGGTATGAATGCTTTGATTAAGATGCTCATTGGTATAGGTGTAGGCTACTTAGCCCTCAAACTTTATAAAGAAAACTATGTAATTCCTTTCTTATTTGTCATTGGCGCAACAGTAATTGATCAGCTGCTGTATGCATTAGGCACAATCATTTTTGGTATTCCAGCCCCTCTAATGTTTATACTCACAGAACAGTTACTGCCTGCAATGCTGTTAAACGGCATACTCAGCCTTCTACTATATGTGCGGCTTTATTATTTCAATCAAAAGATTAGCTATTGGGACGAATTGTTTAAACGAGCGGGGTGAACCTATAACCTTGGAAGATACAAAGCTGATCCAACGCCTGCGGTATTTTTACATTTTTGTGATCATCATTTTTGTGATTTTGGCTGGAAGATTATGGGATTTGCAGATCCGGCAAGGTGATCACTATGCCCGCTTAGCTGATGGTAATCGTATGCGACGGGTGCGTGTCCTGCCAACTCGTGGAGTGATTTATGACCGGACAGGAGCAGAGTTAGTCCGCAGTCGCCCAGCTTTTACTGTCTCTTTGGTCCCTGGCGGTATCCCCCAGAATTCTCAACCAGTCCTAGAGTATTTAAGTGAGATTCTTCAACTTACTCAGGAAGAACTGCAAACTGCAATTATTAAGGGACGGCGTAATCTTTACGAGCCCGTCCGCATCATGCGTGATGTGGATCTAAGCACGGTAGTTGCAATTGAGGAAAATCGTTTGTCGCTGCCAGGAGTTTTTATTGAAGAAGAATGGGTACGTGATTATCTATACAATGACCTAGCCTGTCATGTGCTGGGTTACTTAGGTGTAATCAGTGAATCCGAACTGAAAACATATGGGAGTAGCTACAGCAGTTCAGATCTGGTTGGCAAAACAGGGTTGGAGGCACTGTACGAACAGCAGCTGCGTGGTATACCTGGTTCAATTACGGTTGAGGTCAACGCTTTAAGCAGGCCAGTTCAGACAGTCAATTATGTAGATGCTATTCCTGGATACAACATCGTTACAACGATTGATAAGGATCTACAGCTGGCTGCACAGCAAGCATTCGTTGTACATACAGAAACTTTACGAAAGGCTGGTGATCCAGCTTTTAAAGGAGCGGTAATCGCTCTTGAACCTAAAACAGGCGAGATTTTAGCCATGGTGAGTGAACCTGGTTATGAACCCAGCCTTCTGTTAGATGCCCGTGAGCGAAATACGTATTATGCCAGTTTAATAAACAACAAAGACCTGCCATTATTTAACCGCGCTGTTCAAGGTCAGTATGGCCCGGGATCTGTATTTAAACCTTTTATTGCTGTTGCCATGCTCGAAGAAGGTGTTGTAACCCCCAATCAGGTTTTTAATGCTACTGGCGTCAGTGAATATGGTATTCGGGATTGGATTGTAGCGCAAGGGGGAGCACCATTTGGCAAGATTACTCTTACAGAAGCTTTAGCGATGTCAAGCAATCATTATTTTGCTGAATTTGGAAAAAAAGTGGGTATAGACCGGTTGTCTGTGTGGCTGCGGGAGTTTGGTTTTGGTTCACCTACACAATTGATCGGCGTGACTCAGGAAGCTTCTGGGCTAGTGCCTGATCGTGAATGGAAGCAAAAGCGTTTCAGCAATGCGCCGACTTATGAACAAGTCTGGTACCCATCAGATACAGAACAGATTTCGATTGGCCAGGGATTTGTCACAGTGACGCCAATTCAGCTGGCGGTAGCTTATAGTGCTATTGCCAATCGCGGTGTAATTTATCAACCAACGCTGATCAAGCGGATTGTTGATCCTGAAGGTCAGGTTGTTGAAGAACACGTGCCTACAGTGATGAAAGAATTAGATGTATCTAAGAGTACTTGGGATGCAGTGATCACGGGAATGCGTGCAGTGATTACACACTCACGAGGTACTGCTCGCAAAGCTTTTGAAGGTTTTCCTATTCCTGTCGCTGGAAAGACTGGGAGTTATGAAATTCCTAATCAAAAGGCTCATGGTTTGTTTGCTGCTTTTGCTCCAGTAGACGATCCACAGATCGTGGTGGTAGTAGTGGTGGAGAATGGCTCAGGTGGTAGTACTAGCGCTGCTCCCATTGCTCGTATGGTTTTAGATGCTTATTTTGGTTTAACTCAGAAGGAAACGAATGAGTAAAGGCGAATGGTATTTTGAGGAATTCTTTGGTTAAGGAGAGACCTGTATGAGCAAGGAGGCTTGCATCATTAAAGGAACCAAGCATGGACTGTCCATATCAATCCCCAATGATATGGAGTTTTCAGAGGTCCTGACACAATTACGAACACGCCTAGCTTCAGCTCAACAGTTTTTTGCTGGTGCCACAGTGCATCTGTCCACTGATGAACGTGAGCTTGAACCGGAGGAAAAGCGTTTATTAGAAAAAACAGTGGAGGAGTTTGGTTTGGTCGTCAAAGATGTCCAAAAGAAACCAGTAGAAACACCGGTTGAAGCCAAAGAATCGCTTGATAAACCAGAGGAGACTTTGCTTTTACGCCGTACTATTCGCTCTGGACAGAAGGTATGGTATGATGGCAATGTGGTGGTTTTAGGTGATGTCAATCCAGGTGCGGAAATTGTTTGTAGCGGAGATATTTTGGTACTGGGTGCACTGCGTGGAGTAGCCCATGCTGGATGCAAAGGAAATGTTAATGCTTCGGTGTTTGCCTTTAGGCTTGAACCGACTCAGCTGAGGATTGCCAATTACATTTCCCGTTCCCCGGATGAGAAATTACCTAGACCGCTTGGACCAGAAATGGCACGTGTAAAGGACAATGTAATTCAGATTACTGCATATCAGGCTTAAGTTTTACGGGGAGGTGTTTGTATGGGAAAGGCGATAGTCATTACCAGTGGCAAAGGCGGTGTTGGTAAAACCACTACCACAGCGAACATTGGTACAGGGCTAGCACAGATTGGCAGAAAAGTATGTTTGGTTGATGCCGATATAGGTTTGCGTAACTTGGATGTCGTTATGGGTTTGGAGAACCGGATTGTTTATGACATTGTTGATGTAGTTGAAGGCCATTGCCGTGTGCGTTCTGCACTCATTAAGGACAAACGATTGGACAATCTGTTCCTGCTGCCTGCAGCTCAAACTCGCGAAAAAGATGCAGTAAATCCGCAGCAGATGGAAGCGCTTATAAAAGAATTGAAACAGGAATTTGATTATGTACTTGTAGATTGCCCTGCAGGAATTGAGCAAGGGTTCAGAAATGCCATCGCTGGAGCAGATATGGCTATAATTGTAACCACTCCAGAAGTTTCAGCTGTACGCGACGCAGACCGTATTGTGGGGTTATTAGAAGCTCATGGGTTGTATGAACCACAATTGATCATCAACCGAATTCGTCCCGATATGGTCCGCAAAGGCGACATGATGACTACTGATGATATGATCGATATTTTAGCAATTAAGCTCCTAGGCATTGTACCTGATGACGAAAGCATCATAGTTTCGACCAATAAAGGTGAACCTGCAGTCCTGGATAAACGTTCCCAATCCGGGCAAGCTTATCGGAATATTGTACGGAGAATTGAAGGGGCTACTGTCCCATTCATGAATCTCGAGGAGCCATCCATGGTCAAACGGTTGTTGCGTTTGATTGGTGTGGGAGGCAGCAATTAAGGAGGGTCGGCCGTGTTAGAATGGTTATCAAAATTATTGGGCAATAGCGAACATAGCAAAGACACAGCTAAGGAACGGTTGCGTCTTGTTTTGGTTCAGGATAGGGCTTTACTCTCCCCCGGGTTGTTGGAATCGCTTAAAGAAGATATGATCCAGGTTTTGTCCAAGTACTTGGAGATTGACGAACGATCCTTAGAGGTTAACCTAGATCATAGTGATAATTCTGTAGCATTAGTTGCCAGTATTCCAGTGCGCAATGTTAAGCGCAGAGCTTAAAACCTTTTCCTCTGGTAGGAAGAGGTTTTTTGTTATGATTTCCTCCTTCGGGTAATATATTTAAACTAAAAAAATCTGGGGGTGGAAATCATGGCTGGCCAAGCACCTAGCCGTTTGTCAATTGCCATTCTTTTATTTTTAATTGTAGGACTGCTATATGAAATTGATACTCCTATTACTGCCCAGTTTACTAGCTATCTTGAATTTGTACTGACTACCGATTTTGATTTAAATTTTGCTGTTAAGCCGATTAATCATCTGCAGCAGATAATTCATGATTGGGATCTGGCTGTCATACGCCAGAGTTTGCCACGTATAGCAACTGGATGGTAATTTAGAAGGTGTACAAGGAGATCGTGTTTCCCTCCAAAATTAATTATTATTAGTTGTAATCTGGATGATGAGAGGGTGTAAGATATGGATCAAAAGATGCTGCATATACTGCCAGAAGTGTCAAAACCAGCACGCTACACCGGTGGGGAATTGCATGCTTACTGCAAAGAGTGGGATGCAGCAGCAGTAAGAATGGTTTTGGCCTTTCCAGATACGTATGAAATTGGAATGGCGAATTTAGGCTTCAAAATATTATATCATGTTATCAATGAACATCCTGACTTTTTAGCTGATCGCAGCTATCTGCCATGGATAGATATGCAGGAAAAGATGCTTGAGAAAGGTTTGACCTTGACAGCGGTGGAATCGGGTCAACCGTTAGCGGCCTTTGATGTTGTAGGCTTTACTTTGCAATATGAGCTAAGTTATACGAACGTGATCCGTACGTTGGATTTAGCCCAGATTCCCCGCTTTAGTTGGGAGCGTACTGATTGCGATCCGCTGGTGATTGCAGGTGGGCCTTGCTCCTTTAACGTAGAGCCACTTGCAGATTTTTTAGATTGTGTTGTTCTCGGTGATGGTGAAGAGGTAACTCTAGAAATTTTGGAGATAATCAAAAAGAGCAAGTCTGAAAAATGGACAAGGATGACAACCTTGCTTAAGCTGGCAGAAATTCCAGGAGTGTATGTGCCTAGCTTTTATCAAGTGGAATACAAGCCAAGCGGAGAAATTCACGGTATTTATCCGTTGTATGAGCAAGCACCCAGGCAGATTGTGAAGCGGGTAGTAGCTGATCTTGATCAAGCGCAATATCCAAGTAAAATGGTTGTCCCGTATCTGCAAACGGTTCATGACCGGGCAATGCTGGAAGTTATGCGCGGCTGTACTCGGGGGTGCCGGTTCTGTCAGGCGGGAATGATTTATCGACCAGTTAGAGAACGGAGTGTGGAAGTACTAAAGCAACAGGCTACTTCTTTGTTGGATAGTACAGGTTATGAGGAGATCTCGCTCACATCCCTTTCTACTGGTGATTACAGCGGTGTTGAACAGTTGGTCACAGAGCTGATGCAGGAATGTCAAGCTCGGGGTGTAGCTTTGTCTTTACCTTCATTGCGTGTCGATTCCTTCTCAGTTAAGTTGGCTGATGAGATTCAAAAATTTAAGAAGACCGGTCTGACTTTTGCCCCAGAAGCAGGAACCCAAAGAATGCGTGATGTGATTAATAAAAATGTCAGCGAGTCCGACCTGTATGAGGCAGTTGCTGGTGCTTTTGCTGCCGGGTGGCACCAGATAAAGCTATACTTTATGATTGGGCTGCCAACTGAAACCACAGCAGATTTGGATGGTATAGTCTCTTTGGCAACTAATGTCTTAAACATAGGTAAAAGCTGTAAACGCAAAGGTGGCAAACGGCCAAGTGTTACTGTCAGTGTTTCGTCATTCGTGCCAAAAAGCCATACCCCATTTCAGTGGGAATCCTTTAATCACCAATCCGAGCTGCTGCAGAAACAGGAATACCTTAGGCAGCGTCTGCGCATCCCTGGAATCACTTTTAATGCACATGACGTCAAGACAAGCTATTTAGAAGCGGTCTTTGCACGAGGTGATCGCCGGTTGAGCCAAGTATTAGCGCGGGCAGTTGATTTGGGATGCCAATTTGATGGCTGGACAGAGCATTTCAATTTTGATGCCTGGATGCAAGCTTTTGCCGATGTAGGTATTGATAGTGAGTTTTATGCTTATCGTCAGCGAGAGCGTGATGAAATAATGCCCTGGGATCACTTAAGCTGTGGAGTTGATCGTCGGTTCCTGTGGCAAGAGCGTGAAAGAGCATATCAAGGTGTGACAACTCCTGATTGTCGATTTGCACATTGCACTGGCTGTGCAGTCTGTCCAAACTTGACTGTGAAAAACCGCATTCAAGGTGGTGAGCACAATGGGAAGTGATATTCGACTCAAGTTTAGCGTAGGTGAAGCTGGAAGGTTTATTTCTCACCTGGATGTGGTAAGGGTAATGGAAAGAGCGATTAGGCGCGCAAAACTACCTATTGCTTTTTCACAAGGCTTTCATCCGACACCAAGGATGGCCTTTGCTTCGGCACTACCAGTTGGAATTACTAGTGAAGCGGAATATGTGGATCTACAGATGCGGACAAAAATTTCAAGTCAAGATGTGCAGCAGGCATTAAATCAAGTATTGCCACCAGGCTTTCGTGTGTTGGCAGCCATGGAACTGCCAGATCAATATGATTCCCTGATGTCTATAATCACTACAGCAGTGTATCAGATCCAGGTAAGGGTACCTGCAGCTGATCTACAAGAGCGCGTCAACGAAGTCTTAGCCGCTGATCAACTACTGGTTGCTCATTCGTATAAAGAAGGAGATCAGCAAAAAAATATCCGCAGTCTCATTGACTCGCTATCTTACTCCCAAGATGCTAATTGCCTGCATTTGCAGTGTGCTAGTGGTACTCACAGTAATCTTCGACCTATGGATCTGTTGCCGTTTCTGCAGCTAAGTTTGGGGGATGTTTCAATTCACCGCACAGCTCTATTGATAAAGTTAACGCCAGAACAGCTGGTGACACCATTTGCCATTGTCAAAGGGGTATACAATTAATGCGGAAGAAAATTGTTATTTCCTCATTTCTGAAACAGATTCTGGTAGGCATTGTTGAAGATGGCAGATTGGCTGAGTTTTTTATCGAAAAAGACGAAAACAGTCGGATGGTAGGCAATGTTTATAAGGGAAAAGTGGAAAATGTACTACCGGGAATCGCTGCAGCGTTTGTCGATATAGGGTCAGAGCGTAATGCTTTTTTATATGTAGCTGATGCTGGCGATGCCAGTACATCAATTCGCAAAGGTCAGGAGTTGATTGTGCAGGTTATCAAAGAACCTGAAGGGACGAAAGGGGCAAGGGTTTCTACTAATATCGCACTGCCAGGTCGTTACTTGGTGCTAATGCCCATGGAATCAACTGTTGGCGTTTCGCGGCAAATTGTGAATGCAGAAGAACGTTCTCGTTTATGGCAGATTGGAAAACTGATTCGACCTGAAGGAATGGGATTAATTATCCGTACTGCAGCTGAAGGTCACACCGAAGAAGAACTTACACGTGATCGTGATGAACTGATCCAGCTGTGGCAGAGACTTCTTGCTGAGAGTAAACAGCGTTCGGCGCCTGCTCTTTTGTATCGTGACCATGATTTAGTTTATCGAATTATGCGTGATGTGGTTACAGAGGACACAGAATCTATTATAGTTGATCAAAAATGGATCTATGAGGACATTGTCAACTTGCGGGATATCTTGGGCTTGCCAGCCAAGGTTACTGTTGACCTATATGACGGCAAGGTAGCATTGTTTGAACAGCTTGGGTTGAATCGGGATTTGGAAAAGGCGACTAAAAGATGGGTGTGGCTGAACAGCGGTGGATACTTGATCATTGATCAGACTGAGGCTCTAGTCAGTATTGATGTCAATACAGGCAAATTCGTAGGCAAAACTGATTTAGCTGAAACCATTCTGGCAATCAACAAAGAAGCAGCACGCGAAATTGCTAAGCAATTAAGACTGCGCAATATCGGCGGGATCATCATTATCGATTTCATTGACATGAAAAGCGAACATGACCGTCGGCAAGTGCTCGATACACTGAATGAAGCCTTGGCGCAGGATAAGACTAAGAGTCAGGTGTTTGGATTTACTCATTTAGGTTTGGTAGAAATGACTCGCAAAAAGGCCAAAACCAGGCTTAGTCAAGTCTTAGAAACAACCTGTCCACACTGCAGTGGCACTGGGCGGATCCTGTCACCAGAGGCGATTGCCATCAATACCGCTCAGCGCATCTATTCATTGGCCCGAGAAACAGATGTGCGGAGAGTGTATGTGGAATGTCATCCGCTAGTTGCTGCCAAACTGATAGGCAGCAACAAGGAACTCCTCAAACACATGCAGAACGAGACAGGGAAAGAGATTAAAATAGTTGGCTGTCAGAATTATGAGTTGGATCAGGTGGAAGTCAGTAGTGAAAGTTGACAATTATTGATTTGGATGTTACAATTAAAAACGTAGCTTTATGCGCTTTTGTGAAACCGCACAGTGCAGGCTGGAGATAAACACATATGTGTGCCTGAGACTGGCGAGTCTGATCAGGGAGGTGGAGCAATGTACGCGGTTATCGAAACAGGTGGAAAACAATATCGTGTCACTGAAGGCGATGTTATTTTTGTGGAAAAAATTGAGGCAGCCGTTGGTGATCAAATTACTTTGGACAAGGTATTGCTAGTAAACAAAGATGGCAATATTACTGTTGGTACGCCAACTGTAACCAATGCTAAAGTGATCGCTAAGGTTGATGATCATGGTAAAGGCAAAAAGATTATCGTATTCAAGTATAAGCCGAAGAAGAATTACCGGAGAAAGAAAGGACATCGGCAACCGTTTACCAAATTAGTCATCGAAAAGATTGAGGCCTAATGACCCGCATCCAGATTCTGATGACTAAAGAGGGTATTAGTGGGTTTGTTGCCAAAGGACATACAGGTTACAGTGAACATGGCACAGATATTGTGTGCGCAGCAGTATCAGCATTGACTCAGACTGCAGTTCTTGGATTGCAGGAAGTGTTGGGGATACCTGTTGATATTGAGATAGATACAGAAAAAGGTTATCTAAAATGTATGCTACCCGAAGGGTTGACATCGGTGTTATGGCAACAAAGCCAAGTTGTACTGCAAGTTATGCATCATGGTTTGAAAGCCATTATGCAGGAATACGGCAACAAGTATGTGAGAATCGAGGAGGTGGAGTTATGCGGATCAATCTCCAACTGTTTGCTTCGAAAAAAGGTGTAGGAAGTACTAAGAACGGCCGTGATTCGATTTCTAAGCGCTTAGGTGTGAAACGCCATGATGGTCAGTATGTTACTGCCGGCAGCATTCTTGTTCGTCAACGCGGAACTAAGATTAAGCCAGGCATGAACGTCGGTATTGGCGGTGATGATACATTATTTGCCTTGATTGATGGTTACGTGGTCTTCCAACGTAAAGGCAAATACGGCAAGCAAGTCAGCGTGCTGGCTGAAAAAGAAGTTGTAACTGCTTAAACCTGCGTTAAAACCCTTTTGTACTTAGTGCAAGAGGGTTTTTTGTTGGGATAGCAGCTAGAACTTCTGGATACGCTAACTGAGAGAGTGAGGTGAGGGTAGAGGGTGTTTATTGATCGAGCACGCATCTATGTAAAAGCTGGCGACGGCGGTGATGGGTGTGTGGCTTTCCGCAGAGAGAAATATGTTCCCGCTGGCGGGCCAGCTGGTGGCGATGGTGGTCGTGGTGGCAGTGTCATTTTGGTAGCAGATCCCAATTTGACTACTTTGATCGATTTCCGCTACAAACATCATTATGAAGCAGCTGATGGTGAGCCAGGGCGTGGTAAGAATCAATACGGCAAGGATGCAGAGGACTTAGAGGTACGAGTGCCGTTAGGAACGATTGTCAAGCATGGAGAGACAGGAGAGATTATTGCCGACTTAACTAAACCAGGGCAGAAAGTGGTAGTTGCTGAAGGCGGCCGCGGTGGTAGAGGCAATACCCATTTTACCACACCTACTAGGCAGGCTCCTGCATTTGCTGAACGTGGCGAAAAAGGCATCGGGTATTGGATTGATTTAGAGCTAAAATTGCTGGCTGATGTAGGATTGGTAGGATATCCTAATGCGGGAAAGTCAACATTAATATCAGTTGTATCGGCAGCTAAACCGAAAATTGCTAACTATCCATTTACAACTTTGGTTCCCAATTTGGGAGTAGTTGCGTTAGGTGATGGTGAATCCTTTGTTGTTGCTGACATCCCTGGATTAATCGAGGGTGCACATCAAGGTGTTGGGTTGGGTACAGATTTCTTACGCCATATAGAGCGGACCCGTGTAATCATTCATGTGATTGATACAGCAGCGGTTGAAGGGCGCGATCCGGTAGAAGACTACTATAAGATCAATGAAGAGTTAAAACTATATAATCCACAACTGGAAAGACTGCCACAGCTTGTGGCTGCGAATAAAATGGATTTGCCCGATGCTGAACATAATCTGGAACGCCTAGCTGCAGCAGTTGCGCTTGATGGGCGGGAAGTTTTTCCTATTTCTGCAGCGACACGTCAGGGGACACGGGAGCTGATGATACGCGCAGGCGAGCTGGTCAAGCAGTTAAAAGCTAAAGAACAGCAATTGAGTACAAACGATGCAGATGTTATTGTGTATCGCCCACGTGGTGAACGGTCTGAAGCGTTAGAAGATTTTACTATTCGCCGCGAAAATGAAGATTATGTGGTTGAAGGAGCTGGTTTGCGTCGTTTAATGGCTCGCTTGGATCTTAACAACGAGGAGACCATAGAATACTTACAGCGGTTATTTGACAAGATTGGCTTGTATCGCAAATTAAGAGAAATGCATGTGCCTGAGGGTGCAACCGTACGTGTTGAGGAGATAGAATTTCAATTTATGGAATAGGTGGTGCAAGGTTGTTAACAAGCAAAGAACGTGCACGTTTACGTTCAATGGGAAATGAGTTAGAACCAATCTTTCAGATTGGTAAAAGTGGTGTTACAGAGGAAATTATCAACCAGCTTGATCAAGCATTAACAGCGCGTGAACTAATAAAAGTTCGTGTGTTGAAGAATTGCCCTTTTGAACCAGAAGAAGTTGCTCAAGAGGTTAGCGAGGCTACTGGATCTGAGCTGGTGCAAGTGATTGGCAGGAATTTCCTTATATATCGAGAAGAATTAAAGGACAATTGATCATAGAAAGGAGAATTGCGATGACAGAGGTATTCAAAGGTATCAACCGTATCCAATATGAAGGTCCAGATTCGAAAAACCCGTTAGCGTTTAAACACTACAATCCTAAAGAGGTTGTAGGCGATAAAACCATGGAGGATCATTTACGTTTCTCTGTAGCTTACTGGCATACCTTCACTGGAAAAGGTGTAGATCCGTTTGGTTCAGCAACCATGTTCCGGCCTTGGGATGAAAGCAGTGATCCACTCAGCCAGGCTAAGGAGCGCATGATTGCTGCCTTTGAATTTATGAGCAAACTGGGAGTTCGCTATTTCTGTTTCCATGATCGGGATATTGCTCCTGAGGGCGCAGACTTGCGGGAATCCAACAAGAATCTAGATGTAATTGTTGACTTAGCTAAGCAGTTGATGAAAGAAACTGGTATTAAGCTGCTTTGGGGAACAGCCAATCTGTTTAACCATCCACGGTTTGTTCATGGTGCAGCTACCTCTCCTAACGCTGACGTTTTCGCATATGCCGCTGCTCAAGTTAAGAAAGCCATGGAGATTACCAAAGAGCTGGGTGGCGAAAACTATGTGTTCTGGGGTGGACGCGAAGGTTATGAAACATTGTTAAACACCAACATGAAGTTGGAACTGGATAACTTTGCAAGATTCCTGCACATGGCTGTAGATTATGCTAAAGAGATTGGCTTCACTGGTCAGCTCTTAATCGAACCAAAACCGAAGGAACCAACCAAACACCAATACGACTTTGATTCAGCCACAGTAATCGGCTTTTTAAAGACTTATGGTCTTGATCCATACTTTAAACTCAACATTGAAGCCAACCATGCAACATTGGCTGGACATACCTTCCAACATGAACTGCACTTTGCTCGCATCAATGGTATGTTGGGCAGCGTTGATGCTAACCAGGGCGATATGCTGTTAGGCTGGGACACCGACCAAATGCCGACCGATATCTATACCACCACATTAGCTATGTATGAGATTTTGAAGAATGGTGGTATCCAACCTGGTGGTTTGAACTTCGATGCTAAAGTACGTCGTGGATCCTTCGATCTTAACGACCTGTTCTATGGCCATATCGCTGGTATGGACGCATTTGCTTATGGTCTGAAAGTCGCTTACAAACTCTTACAAAACGGTGAATTTGAAAAAGCTCTTGAAGAAAGATATGCTAGTTACAGCACTGGCATCGGCAAAGACATTGTAGAAGGTAAAGTTGGCTTCAAGGAATTAGAAGCATACGCTCTTAACAACCCGAACATTGTTAACACATCTGGACGTCAAGAAGTACTGGAAGCAATTCTCAATCAATATATCCTCAAAGGCTAACAGGATCTAGTAGCCTAGTGGTGAATTGAAGGATTAGAAATTAACATGCCCACCAAGCAGCTGCTTGGTGGGCCCTAGATTTATGTAGATAGGGGTCAGTATGAGCAAACAGCTAAAAATTGGGATTATGGGCGGTACTTTCGATCCAATCCATTATGGTCATCTAATTACAGCTGAGGCTGCCCGCGACGAGTTTAAGCTTGACTATGTGTTATTCATCCCTGCTGGGGTGCCGCCGCACAAGAATCCTGCTGAAGTTACAAATGCCGAGCATCGTTACCAAATGACGGTGTTCGCTACGTTGACCAACCCCCATTTTGAGGTATCCAGGGTGGATATAGATCGGGGAAAAGTGACTTACACAATTGATACTTTGAGGGATTTGCGGAATGTGTATGGTAGTGAAGTTGAACTGTACTTTATTACTGGCGCTGATGCAGTAGCAGAAATCATGAGTTGGAAAAATGCAGAAGAGTTGCTAAAACTTTCGTCATTTATCGCAGCCACACGCCCAGGTTATCAGCTTCGGCCGCAATTGCAACAGTGGTTTTCTGAACATGAGAGTCAATTGCACTTGCTTCAAGTTCCAGCAATGGCAATTTCTTCCACAGATATTCGTCGACGTGTCCGAGAGCATAAATCAATCCGCTACCTTGTTCCTGAAACTGTTGAATACTATATTCGGAAGAATAGCCTGTATTTGGACTAATAACACCCATAGGGGACAAGGACTGGACGAATTGTATTATTGCAGGGAATCGATGCTGTGCTAGTTGCTGCTGTCATCCAGGTGGCACTAGCAGTTTTTTTAGAGGGAGGGTTGTGTTGGTGCTCAGTCTGGAAGAATTAGCGAAACGGCAGCAGGAGTTAGCACTAAAACGTGAATTAAGGCGGCGGCAACGAAGGATCAACAGAATTTCAGTTACATTATTAGTAATTCTAGGTATATTGCTGATGAGTTTCTCAGCAATATACAGTTACCGGCATGGACTCAAAAATCAGCAGGCCGTAACTAACTTAAATCAATCACAAACTTCGGTATCCCTGGATCCCCAGGAATATCGACGCACTCATATTCTTTTCTTAGGTATGGATGATAAAGGTGATGCCAGTTCGCGTACCGACACTATTTTATTCATTGCCGCAGATCCGAGTTCAGGTTCTGTGGGGATTATCTCTATCCCACGGGATACGCGGGTGTATATTCCCGAACGCAATCGTTATGATCGAATCAACGCGGCGCATGTCTACGGGGGACCGGAACTGACTGTAAAAGTAGTAGAGCAGTTTTTAGGAGTCAACATTGATTATTACATTCAAACCGATTTTGTTGGTTTTAGTAAAATTGTTGATACTTTGGGCGGTGTAGAGATTGATGTCAAAAAAGATATGGTTTATACTGATACTGCTCAAGGTCTATATATAAATTTAAAAGCGGGAAAGCAAATACTAGATGGGGATAAAGCACTACAGTATGTGCGATACCGGGATCAATTAGGAGATGTAGCCCTGGTTAATCCGCAATACGATGTTTACGGTGGAAGAGTCGCTAGACAGCGAGAATTTCTTATGGCTATTATCGATAAAGCCTTACACCCTAGTACAATTCTCAAACTGCCGCGTTTGTTAGGGCAAGTGTGGGACGCAGTTGATACTAACATTCCTTGGACTGTAGCCCTGAAATTTGCTTTGGCAGCTGATCGGTTTACCATGGATAAGGTTGAAACAGCTATTGTACCAGGTAATTCGGATAAGTTGAATGGTGCTTGGTATTGGATTGCTGATGAGAAAGCTACAGCAGATATTGTCAATTGGATTGTTTATGGTATACCGTTACCTCTGACAGCAGAAGTGCTAAATGGCTGTGGGATCGCTGGGATAGCAGGGAAGGTAGCTGAATTGATCAGTGACGAAGTCGATGTGAGACATATTGGCAATGCTGAGCGTTTCGATTATCCTGTATCAGAAATTATTGTGGGTTCGAAAAAAGATGCGGATCGGTTAATTGAATTAGCTAACAAGCTTAACGCTGAACTATTGATCGATCCATTTCGCGAGAAACCAGTTGATGTAACGATCATCATTGGCCAAAATTATCAAACGCTATAGGAGGCGATTGTTTGAACAGATTGTCGGGTCAAGAGAAGGCAATAGCAATAGCAAATGCAATGGATGACAAGAAAGCGGAAGACATCCAAATTCTGCAGATGAGCGATGTTATGGTTGAGACTGATTTCTTTGTGATCTGCAGTTGTTCATCATTTCCCCAGATGCAGGCTGTGAGTCAATCTGTATTAGATAAAATGGAACTGTTAAATGTTCCATTGAGACGTCGTGAAGGACGTCATGATAATCACTGGATTTTGCTTGATTATGGCGATGTAGTCGCCCATATTTTCCTTGAACCCGAGCGGCAATATTACAATTTGGAGAAGTTGTGGGCAGATGCGAAAAGAATCCCCTTTACATCAACAGATAAACAGCAGTGAAGCATACACACACTTGGCACAGTATTATGATCGTTTAATGGAAGTAGATTATTCCCAGTGGGTTGCTTATCTTAAGCGCACTTGGCAGCGGTTTGGATTTAAACCGCGTAAAGTGTTGGATATTGGTTGTGGGACAGGTAACATTACTGTTCCTTTAGCCCAAATGGGACTTGAAGTGACGGCAGTTGATTATTCTCCAGCTATGATTCAAGTAGCCCGTGCTAAAGCTGAACAAGCACAAGTATCTGTAAATTTTGTAGTGCAAAAAATGCAGCAGCTGCAGTTGGCAGAGCAGTTTGACATGGTGGTCTGCTGCTGTGATGTAGTCAATTACCTGACCACGGAAACTGATTTACAGCAGTTTATTTCCCGTGTTTATCAGCACACCAAACCGGGAGGGCTCTTCCTTTTTGATCTTAACTCAGAATTTAAATTAAAGGAGATTTATGGCAATCAATCGTATGCTGATCTGTTTGACGATTGTGCTTACTTTTGGGACAATAGCTTCGATGAGGTAAATGAAATTTGTACGATGAATCTCACTTTCTTTATTGAAGTTGAGCCTGGTGTTTTTCGCAGAGTGTCAGAATTCCATCGGGAAAAGCTGTGGCGGCCGGACAAGATTTTTGCTTGTTTGCGTGAGAACAATTGGGAGATTATCGGTTATTATGAATTTCTCACTTGGCGTGAACCACAGGGAGATGCTGAACGGTGGCAATTTGCAGTGAAAAAAGGAATGCGGCGCTAGATTCAAAGCGCCGCATTTGTGTGCTTAATGGCAGCACCCCCGTTTTTTCAGCCCTTTTTGAGCCAAGTACGTAGTAGCTTTAGCCACGGATGTCGACAAAGATAGTTGCTGATTGATTGGTGTGATTGCTTTTTGGGTACTAGGGTAATAGCCCATCATGTTATGTCTGTATTGCGCAATTGCTTGTTGTACCCATCGCTGATTAATTTTCTTCTTATCCAATCATGCCACCTCCATGATTACACCTCCATATAACATATGAAACATCATGGCATGCGGTGAAGGTGTTGCAAAAAGAATAGGGCTGGTTTTGTTCCAGCCCACTTTCGCATATGTTAGGGTGTACGGAAGTTATTTGGCATACCTGATTGAGCTTGATTTGCCAAAGCTTGTTCTGCAGAAGCGATCATCCGACGAACCATATGTCCACCAACTGCACCACATTCGCGAGATGTGATGTTGCCCCAATAACCTGTCTTGTACTCGGGGTTGATATTCAATTCTTGGGCTACTTCATACTTAAATTGATTAAGTGCATTGTATGCTTGGGGAACTAGCTTACGTTTTGATGTATTGGATCCTTGTGCCATATTTTACACCCCTTTATTATATGTGTAGTATCTCACTAATAGATTACCCGCTAGCCAATAATTTATAGCCTTGATTGTGTTGGTAAAAACGGAAATTGTTGTAGGTTAATGTCTTGGTGGTACGATTGACTAATGCAGGAAAACATCGATCTATGTTGAATTTAGTAACGGATGTTTATCAGTAAATATTTGTGAAAGCATTCTTAAGAACAAGCAGAATAACATTTATGTGTCCGAAAGGGTGAGATGGATTTGCTAGTGAAAACATTTCCACGGGGTGGCGGTCACATTCCTCATCGTAAATCAGCTACTGAGCAAAAAGCAATTGTGACAATGCCTGCCCCAAAGACGGCAGTAATTCCTTTGCAGCAACATATTGGTGCACCGTGTGAGCCGATTGTTAAGGTCGGTGATTATGTAAAAATCGGACAAAAGATCGGTGAGGCACAAGCATATGTATCTGCGCCTGTTCATGCTAGTGTTTCCGGAAAGGTAGTTGACATAAAGAAGATGCCGCTTATGGATGGCACTAATGTCAACTGTGTAGTAATTGACAATGATGGCTTAGATCAGTTTGATAAGCTGCAAGCCAAAGATCTGAATAAGCTTTCTGATAAGGATATTGGTGCAATAATTCGTGACGCTGGTATAGTTGGTATGGGTGGTGCGGGGTTCCCCACTCATGTCAAAGTAGCGCCTACCAAACCAGTGGACACTGTTATTATTAATGGTGCTGAATGTGAACCGTACTTGACCTGTGATCACCGCTTAATGGTTGAACAACCTGAGCAAGTAGTTTATGGATTGAGGGCAATTATGAAAGCCTGTGGTGCTTCATCGGGAGTAATTGGTGTTGAGATGAACAAACCCGATGCGCTTGAGAGCTTAACTCAAGCTTGTGCTGGCTATTCGGACATTAGAGTTATTGGGTTAAAAGTAAAATATCCTCAGGGTGCAGAAAAGCAGTTAATCAAAGCAGTAACTGGCCGCGAAGTCCCTTCTGGCTGTTTGCCTGCTGAAGTTGGCTGTATTGTAAGCAATGTACATACAGCAATTGCAGTGTCTGAAGCGATTACCAAGGGAGTTGCGCTGTATCAAAGAGTCGTGACTGTTGCTGGCGCGGGAGTTTATGATCCTCGCAATGTCTTGGTGCGCATTGGTACACCAGTCCAAGAACTCATCGATTTTTGCGGTGGAATGAACAATCCAGAAGTAGTGGTTGCTGGCGGGCCGATGACAGGAAAAATTGTCACTAATTTGTCTGGACCTGTCGTAAAGAATACATCAGGTATTTTGCTGCTGAGTAAAGATGAATATACGCCTGAAAGCAATGCGCCATGTATCCGTTGCGCGCGTTGTGTTGACCATTGCCCAGCTGGTCTGCTACCTAACTTTTTAGCTGTGTGCAGTAATAATGGTCAGATAGCGCAAGCTGTCAAGTTAAACATTATGGATTGTATTGAATGTGGATTATGCTCATTTGTTTGTCCTGCACATCGGGGTGTTTCCCGGGCTATCAAAGCAGGTAAAGAAGCTGTTCGAGCTCAGAAATCAGCTATTTAGCGGAGGTGAACAAAATGGACAAAAAACAGATTATACACAGTCCGCTGATTAGAACAACAGATACTACTCAGCGAATCATGCTTGATGTAGCACTAGCCTTGGTTCCCTGTTGGCTTGCAGGTATCATATTTTTCGGTTGGCAAGCAGTTTGGGTGGTGCTGCTCAGTACAATTACTGCAGTTGTTGTTGAAGGTTTGCTTCTCCGTCGACCATTTACCTTACAAGGGTATCTGAGTGATGGTAGTGCTCTTGTTACTGGTATGTTGGTTGGGTTAATCTTATCACCGAGTGTGCCTTGGTGGGTACCGGTACTTGGTTCGCTATTTGCAATAATTCTAGGTAAACTAGTCTTTGGAGGTCTGGGTGCGAATATCTTTAACCCAGCTTTAGTTGGCAGAGCGATTTTGCTGTTAGGCTTTACAGCACCAATGGTTAAGTTTGTTACACCTTTTGATGCTGTTTCACAAGCAACTCCTCTATTGACCATGCGTTCGTTTGACTGGTCGCTGGTTTGGGGCAATGTCGGGGGCAGTATTGGTGAAACATCAGTAATTGCAATCCTCCTAGGTGCTGCGTATTTGTTTTATCGTAAGCATATAGATTGGCGGATTCCAGTTGGCTATGTTGGTGCAGCTTTTATAACCAGCTGGTTATGGGGAATAGATCCCTGGATGGCTATTACCGCTGGGGGATTGTTGTTTGCTGCAGTATTCATGGCAACCGATATGGTTACATCACCAGTAACGCCAATGGGACGTTTTGTCTTTGGATGCGGTTGTGGCTTTTTAACAATATTTATTCGTAAGTTTACCTCATTTCCAGAGGGCGTTACCTTTGCTGTTTTAACCATGAACGCTTTAGTTCCATTGTTGGACAAAATCACGGTTCCTGTGAAGTTTGGTGCATCGATAACCCGCGAACAAAGAGTACGGACAGCAGTTGCTGCGGTTGTTATTGCTTGTTTAGCGTGGGGTGTTTTAGCGATAATCAATCTTGTTACACCAGAAGGCACATTAAGTACTGTTGAAGGTGTTTATCTGCCTTTAAAAGAGACTTTAGGAACCGATGCTTATCAGAAAGTAACGCTAAATGATCAGACTTACTATTATACTGGAGATGCAGAGAACCCTGATAGGGTTGCTTTAGTTGGATCGGAACAAGGTTTTCATAATCTGATATATTTCTACATGGTACTTGATACCAATGGTACAATTGAGCACTTGCAAATACTTAGTCACAATGAGGATCCTGGTTTAGGCAGTTTGGTTACTCGTGCTGAATTTCTGGATCAGTTTATTGGCTTGAATATGGAAGACGATGTAGCCTTGGGTATGGATATTCAAGGGGTAACCGGTGCAACAATCTCGTCTCGTGCGGTAATTCGCGGTGTGAGGAAAGAGTTAGATAGATTTAAACAAGCATTCTATCCTGATGCTGTAGATGTGAATGTAGCTTATGCGGATGGAACCTATGTTGGTGAAGCTGCAGGTTTTGGTGGCACCATCAAGGTAGAGGTAGTGGTTAATGGTGGTGCAATTACTGAGGTTAAAGTGTTAAAACATCAAGAAACACCTGGTATTTCGGATCCGGCCATTAAGCAAATCCCAGAAAGAATTGTCACCGCTAACAGCAGTGATGTAGATAAGGTAAGTGGTGCGACATATACGAGCGAAGGGATAATGCAGGCAGTGAAAAATGCGTTGCTGTCAGCAGCTGGTTCGACAGAAGAAAAATCAGAAAATGCTTCTGGTGATGGTATTGCTGCTGGTATCCCTGATGGTGTTTACGTTGGTACCGGTAAAGGTTTCATGGGTAAGCTTGAAGCAGAAGTGACTGTTGCTGGTGGTAAGATCATTGCGGTTAAAGTGATTAAGCATGTAGACACACCAGAGATTGCTAACCCAGCAATAGAGAAACTTTCTGCAAAGGTAGTTGAAGAGCAGAAACTGGTGGACGCAGTCTCAGGTGCAACTTATACTAGCAAAGGATTCTTAGAAGCAGTGGAAGCAGCACTGAGTGGAAAGGAGGCTAAATAATGTCGCTGGGTAAAAAATTTGCTTCTGGTATATTTAAAGAAAACCCTGTATTTCGTTTAGCGCTCGGGTTAGTACCTGCATTAGGAATTACCCATTTAGCAATAAACGGTCTTTACATTGGTATAGCGACAACTATTGTTTTGTTGGGAGCTGTTGTAATTAAGAGCATCGTCAGCAAGTATTTGAACAAAAGTGTGGGGTTCTTTATCGATTGTGCCTCCTTGACGCTATTGACAACGTTAATCTATCGTTTATTGGGTGTGTATCAGCCAGAGATATTGGTTCAGTTGGGGATCTATTTACCATTAATCGCAGTAAATGGTATGGTTTTCCAACGGCTTTCCCAAGAGACTGCTCCGGTTGAGAGAATCGTTGACGCGTTAGGTATGGGCATTGGTTATACCGCCTCCCTGACTTTGATTGGTGTTATCCGGGAGTTTATCGGTATGGGTAAGGTATTTGGTGTGACTATCGTCAAAGGATCTTTAACACCATTTTCGCTTGCCGCTACAGTTCCTGGTGGTTTTGTGATCGTTGGTTTGCTAATGGCTCTGTGCAATGCACTTGCCAATAGGGGAGGGGATGTTCATGAATAACGGTTTAAACCTCTTAGCAAATGGAGTATTAGTACACAATTTGATTCTTTTTCAGGGCTTGGGTTTATATGCGTTATTACGGTACACTAAGACTGTAAACACTGCAGTTAAGGCTGCGGTCGCTATGCTGGCAACGACCTTTACAGCATGTATAATCGCAGAGTTCATCCAACCGCTAATACCAGTAAGTTTTGCGATGAATTTACCGTTGTATTTCGTAATAGCTCTAGTATCTGGCTTGCTTTGGCACAGATTATTTGAACCGCTGCTAGGAAATAATGCCGATCAGTCGTTACTGACAGCTTTTGTCAATTCTGCGCTTGTTGGTTTGCTGTTAAACATGTCTGCAAATTATTCTGATGGTGAAAGCTTGCTTGGTTACGGTTTTGCTGGGGCATTAGGATATGGCTTGGTTCTAATTGTGATGGCTGGAATTCGTGAACGCTTAGAACTGACGAATGTACCGAAAGCATTCAAAGGTGTGCCGATATTGCTAATCTCTGCAGCTATCCTTGGTTTTGCGCTCATGGGCTATCGTTTATAAACTGGTGGGGGTCAGACCCCCACTAGTTATTTAATGTTAAATATCAGAAAAATCATAAAAGAAGGAAAATAAAATTTAACGTCGAAGTATTTGGGTAACCGAGGGGGATGAGAACCGGGAGGAAAAAGATGACACCAAGACAAAGGGTAGTTGTTTTGCTATTGATACTATTAATCTTAATCGGCAATGGTGTGAATTTGGTTCTGAAGCGTCAGCAAATAACTTATTTGTCTGTAGCTGATGCTGCCGAACCGAATGCTTTATCAGCACAGGTCGTGACTAAAGCTTTTAATCCTGATGGTACTGAACATGATCTAGTTCAATGTGACCGTGTACATATTAATTGGGCAACTGCAGATGAACTGCAGCAGCTTCCTGGGATTGGCAAAGTGTTAGCTCAAAGAATTATCGCAGCTCGTAATGATAAGTATTTTAAAGAATTAGATGATGTACTAGCAGTATCTGGCATAGGTGACAAAAAACTCCAGCAAATTGCACCCCTGATCTGTTTAGCAATTCCTGATGCTACAGAGTGAATCTCGGCCTTTAATACCCGTTTTTGTATTTCTCACATTTGGGATATTCTTATCCTCGGTTGTTTCATATAGGTTAACCATAGTAGTAACATTTTTACTGCTGTTGTTACTATGGTTGTTCTTAGAGTATCATGGGCGCCAACCTATAGCAGTAAGGCTATTTTGGTTATTGTTGATCATCTCCGGATACTTGCTCGCAGTACTTCAGCAGGGAAATTATCTTTTTAGTTCTGAGCCAACTACTTTATCCGGCCATGTGATTTCAGTTCGCCGGTTAAACTATTACCAGAGGGTGATCATTGACTCTCCAAAAATGCAGGGGTATATCGCGCTGCATGCTCCGCTGACAACAGTGCTGGAACCTGGTATGTGGGTGGAGTTTACCGGTATATTAAAACAACCAGAATCTGCGCGCAATCCGGGAGAGTTTAATTATCGTGCTTACCTGCGCAGTCAGGGAGTGTTTGCATATGTTGAACCAGAAGAACTGCAGATTGTTCATCATCGTAAAAACTGGTTAAGTGCAAGTGTGTTTCGTTTTCAGAAATATATAGAACATAATTTGGAAAAAGTGATGAAATATCCTGAATTGGCAAGTGCGCTAGTTCTTGGTAACCGCGATGCTTTAAGTTCAGAGCAGCAAACTATGTGGAAACAGCTGGGGATCACTCATCTTTTGGCAGTATCAGGGATGCATATTGGGTTGTTGGCTGCATGTATTGTGATGCTAACCGGACATTTGCCAGGCCCACGATTGCTAAAGAATCTGATGGTCATCTTGTTCTTACTGTTTTACGTTCTATTGGCCGGTGCCAGCCCTTCAGCATGGCGTGCCTGGTTAGCTGCAGTCATAGGGCTGCTTGGCAGGCGACGCCGTTTAGACGGTCTGCATGTATGGAGCTTAGCTGGGACAATCATGCTCTTGCTTAAACCACATTATGTTTGGCAAATAGCATTTCAATTATCATTTGCTGCTAGTGGAGGTATTCTTCTCTGGAGTCCAGCTATTGGCAAAATCAGCAACAAATTTTCCCAGACCTATATAGGAAGAATTTTCGCGAGACTTTTCACAGCCATAGCTATTTCTCTAGTAGCACAAGCAAGCATCATACCCTTACTGGTTAATCACTTTTCGGAGATTGCTCTTTTAGCACCAGTTGCCACAGTAGTGTTCACACCCGCTGTGTTTGTTTTATTGATTGGAGGTTTTATCGTTGGTATCTTTGGTCCTTGGATTGCACCATTAGGGTACGTTCTGGACCAGGTCACTGTGATGATGGATATGATTGGCAGGAAGTTGCTCAGATACAGCATGACTATTTCAGCAGGAACACTACCATGGGATTGGACACTAGTGTGGTACTGCTGCTTTATTAGCCTGGGGATCATTGGTCGCCGACATTATTTGTTTTTGGGCAAACCAACATATGCCCGCTGGTTAATTGGTTTTTTAGTGTTGTCCTTATTGGTGAGTCTGCCGATACCGCTTCGACGCCCATTGGAAATCACTTTTCTAGATGTCGGTCAGGGGGATTGCATCTTCATTCGTACACCATACGGTCAACACATCTTGATTGATGGTGGAGGAGATTCTATCTACTGGCAGCAGCGTGGTAAAAACGTTGGCCTAAAGACTGTTGTACCATATCTGCAATATCGTGGTGTGGAACATATTGATGTAGTGATTCTGAGCCATCCTCATGAAGATCACTTATTTGGATTACTAGCAGTGTTAGAGCACTTCCATGTAGGGTTAGTGGTGGATAACGGTCAACCCCATACCACTCCAAGCTACAAGCAGTACTTGCAATTGATTGAAGATAAGAATATTGATTACCATACGGCAAGAAGTGGAGACAAACTTAAACTAAGCGGTGGTATAACTTTAGAAGTATTGCATCCTTCGCAATTACTGTCACACACCAATTCTGACATCAATAATAACAGTCTGGTAATCAATTTGAGTTATCATGGGTGTAATGTCTTGTTCACTGGAGATATAGAGATTGAAGGACTTAATAACCTACTATCCAGACAAATAATTCATCAAGTTGATGTAATCAAAGTTCCACATCACGGCAGTAAAACAGCATTTATGCCAGAACTTTATCTGTCAGTACAACCACGACATGCAGTAATCTCTGTTGGCCGCAATTCTTTTGGTCATCCTGATCCAAGCTTGTTGACGTTCCTTGCTAAACAACAGATAGATGTTTCACGAACAGATGAAAGTGGTGCTGTGTCCTACTTAATCTGGAATGGGTTGGTTGGCAGGTGTTTCACAGCCAAATAGCGAACCAGCCTATGACAAGGGGGAAACGCAATGGACAAGATCAAGCAACAGTTACTTGAAGAACCATTAGCAAAGGTATATCTCATCCATGGAGAAGACGCTTATCGGCAGCAAGAAATATATCGAATTCTGCAGTTAAGAGCTGAACAAGAAGGATCAATGGAATGGAACTGGGTTAACTTAACTGCGAGCCAGGAGTTACAACTAGCGGATTTGATTACCGAAATTAATACCAGCCCCTGGGGCAGTGGGAAGAAGATAATTGCTTTGCTGGATGCCGATCAGCTGGGAACAGATGTACTCAATAAATTAGCTAACTTTTTAGAAAAAGCAGGAAATGTCAATTGCTTAGCGATGTTTTTTTCCGATTTGGATAAACGTCTTAAAGCTATCAAACAGCTTTTGCAGATTGGGGTAGAAATTGAGTGTAGGCACTTGAGTGGTGAAGCTCTAATCCGTTGGGTTCAGGATTATGTGAGTATGCACAAACGCAAAATCTCTTATGAGGTCGCAGAGAAATTCCTTGCTAAAGTTGGCGATGACCTGACGTTTATAAAGAATGAGCTGGATAAACTGTTGTTATACACTCATGAACAAGCAACCATTACTGATACCGATGTGAGTGTGATTACTTCTATTGGTCCAAACCAGCTGGAACATGGAGCAATTTTCGATATGGTAGAAGCGGTAGCTGCTAGGCAGACAGAGAGAGCTTTAGCAATAGTAAAGGAGTTATTGGATGCTAAAGAACCGCCGTTAAAAATACTGCCACTGATTGAGCGTCAATTGCGTTTACTATTAGTGGCTAAGTTCAAAGGAAGTATAAGCCTGGCAGCTGCTGCACAGGCCATGGGAGAGAAAGAATATCCATTAAAACAAGCCGAAAAATACAAGGATAAGTTCACCTATGCGCAATTAGAGCGTGGATTACAGCAAGTACTGCTTGCTGATAGCGATTTAAAACTTGGTGCTGACCCTTATCAGGTTTTGGAGCAATTAATAATCAGTTTATGCAAATAAAAAAACGCCCTGCGATCCATAGCGGGCGATTTTTTCATGTACAGCTTGTATCAATTAACCTTGGTTAGCAGCTACAGCCGTAGCAATTTTCTTGCTTAAACGGGATTTTTTACGTGCAGCTGCATTCTTATGAATAAGACCTTTAGCAGCAGCTTTATCTAAAGCTTTATAGGCAGCGCGTAAGTACTCATTAACATTTGGATCGTTGTCTGCCAAAGCTTTTTCCACACGTTTCACGATTGTCTTTAACCGTGATTTTTGTGCCATATTCAGGGCTCTCTTTTTGGCGCTAACTATGACTCTTTTCTCCGCTGATTTAATATTTGGCACCGTTATCACCTCCGTTTAATTACTAACCGTTAGCTATTATATCATTAACGAGAGCCAATTGCAATACATGATTCATAGCTTTGTCGGACATTCTATGGAAAGAATGGTTGATAAGGAGGAGCAGCGCAGGCATGAAGGAATTTGTTGATCATTATCAAGAAGAGTTTCATCAAAAATATGGGGTGCGAACAGACCTAGCTATAGAAGCTCATGAAGTAATAGTCGAAAAAGAAGGGCCACCAGAAATACCTGGAGTAATTGTTAATAATGAAAAGACAGAACATGCGCTCATCAGCCGTGTGACAGTGGAGAATGAAATTGGTGCGCGGATGATTGGGAAAGCACCCGGCCATTATTCTACAATTGAGTCTCCGGAATTGCGGCAGCATAACCGAGAAATTCATGAACAGCTTGGTGGGTTGTTAGCGAAGGAGATTCAATGGTTTTTAGAACAAAATCAGGTTGGTGCTGAAGATGCCATTCTAGTTGTTGGTCTTGGAAACTGGAATGCTACACCTGATGCTTTGGGACCCAAAGTAGTGGATGAACTGATGGTGACGCGGCATTTACTGGAACTCTCTCCACCAGAGCTGCGGAAAGGTTTGCGGCCAATCGCAGCGATTGCTCCAGGCGTATTAGGTTTAACGGGAATAGAAACTGGTGAAATAATTCGCGGTATCGTTAATCAAATTGATGCTAAAGCAATTATCTGCGTTGACGCTTTAGCGAGCCGCAGTGTCAGTCGTTTGTGCAGTACCATTCAAATTTCAGATACCGGTATCAATCCAGGATCGGGAGTAGGGAATAAACGCATGGCTATTAATCGAGATACATTAGGCATTCCAGTGCTGGCAATTGGTGTTCCAACTGTGGTCCATGCCACTACAATTGTTTCCGATGCCATGGATATTCTTGCTGGCAGCGATCCTGCTCAGGCTCAAAGAGCTGCTGATGTACCTCAACGCACCAGTTTTAATTTAGATCCTCAAGCAATAATGGGAACACAACCACAGTCATCAGCACAACTACTGACACCCCAGCAGAAACAGCAGATGATCAGTAAGGTTCTAGAACCCTACATTGGTAGTATGATTGTGACTCCAAAAGATATTGACGAATTAATTAGTGATCTGACCAATGTGATTGCTGGTGGTTTGAACAGTGCATTCCATGATGAAGTTGATTATACAGAGATCTTCCAATATCTCAGTTAAAAGTAGCTCACCGCTGATGTAAGAACTGTAATCTAACATCAGCGGTGCACTTTTTATGGCAGCAATCGATCAATGGATACATGTCCTGCGATGCTTTCCACTACTTGGCCTTCAATTAGAATAGCCACCTGATCAATTTGTGGGAATTGAATCAGTGTGTTGACTATAGCCTCAACCATATGTGCTTCGAGCTGACTACCACCAATAAAGTTATCTTGTAATTCGCGGCTAAAATTTACTGTGGCAGTTCTGTCAGCTACAGTTATGTCGAGTAGTTTGGTACCTTGCGGTATGGATGGATGTAGATCCTCATCAGCAGTAGGCCCAGCCAATAACTGTGCGACAGCCTTTTCTGGAGTGGCGGGTGCTGGAACAGCTCGGAGTACAGGAACAAGCAAAAAGTTGGTTGGAGTGGAGCGAATGAAAAAAACCACCAGATGATCTAGGCTGCGTAGTGTATAAACTCGGTAACCTAAATATCCAGCGATAATTAGAGTAACAATCAATAATCCCACTAAGAACTTCTGCATCTTTATTCCCTCATTTTCTACCGGATTGGTCATCTTCTATCTTAACATATTTTTAAGGTTGGACAAATATAATGTCCTATAGCTTGTGGAGAAAGAGGTGGACAGATGCCCAGATGGCCAAAACGGTACCGGAACTCGTCGTCATTACTCATTTTTCCTATAGTTATTCTGTGTTTATTAATTGCTTATTTTGGCTATCATGTATTCATTAGCAATGTCAGCTTTGATCATTCATTGCCGCGTGCGGTCATCAGCTTGGGAATACCAATAGTTGGCGAGTATGAAGAAACCATCCCGGGCTGGGAATATACGTTTCGCTCATTAATTTATCTTTTGACTGATTATGATCTGGGCAATCCTGAAGTACTTTTGAAAAATACTATTCCTTTTATGGCTTTTATGGAACGTGTACGAGTGTGGGAACAGCGTCCTTTTGTGTTTATACCTGAATTGTCGTTCGCACCCGATCCAGCTCCAGCTCCGCCAGGACCATCTGATGAAATCAGAATCAGTCAAGTAAGGCAGCCAGATAAACCGCTAGTCTTGATATACCATACACATTCTTCCGAGATGTATCTCGGCCCAACTGCAGCAAGTACGAATTACAACAACTCACACTATGTGTTTAGTTCTAATCTGGATCCAAAAATAACGGGAATTATGGAAGTGGGTAATCATCTAGCTGAAGCACTGCGGCGTCAGGGTATCGGTGTGATCCACGATACAACTATTCATGATTGGCCAAGTCTCTCTGGTTCTTATCGCAATTCTGAACGTACTGTTTCTGAAATATTGGACCGATATGACAGCATTCAGTTTGTGTTTGATGTACACCGAGATGCCAATGTCCCCGATCCTATAGTTATGATTGACGGAAAGCGTGTTGCCCGAGTGCTTCTTGTCATCGGTACTGCACAAGATATACCCCAGTCGCATCCAAATTGGCAGCAGAATCTCCAGTTTGCTCAACAACTCTATCGTTTAACAGAAGAGATGTATCCAGGTTTAATGCGGCCTATGCAGGTTCGCCGTGATGCTCGTTACAATCAACATTTGCATCCCCATAGCATTGTGTTAGAGATTGGCGCAGTAGAAAATACTATTGAGGAAGCTTTGCTGGCAGCTGAACTTATTGCCACTGTGATAGCAAAAATGCTATAATAACTTTTAGGTTTATACAAAGGAGCAAATATTATGGCTAACGCAGCAAATTCGAAACAGCAGGTAGCCCGGGCCGCAGGAATTGTGATGCTGGCAATTTTCCTGAGCCGTGTGCTTGGATTTGTGCGGGAGCGGGCGATTGCTACAGTGTTTGGGCGGAGTGGAGAAGCGGATGTGTTTTTCGCTGCTTTTTCAATTCCCGATTTGATGTATCAGTTATTAGTGGGTGGAGTCATTAGCTCAGCTTTTATACCCGTTTTTACTCAGTACTTAGCTCACGATGATGAAGAACAAGCTTGGCACGTTGCCAGTTCTTTTATCACTCTTGCCGGCACATTGTTGATTTTGTTCACAATTTTAGGAGTCATTCTTACACCAGCGCTGGCACCACTAGTTGGTATTGGATTTGCTGGCGAACAGCGGGATTTGTTAATTCAGCTAATGCGAATTACCTTTCCCGCAGTGTTTTTCACAGCTTTATCAGGAATTGAAATGGGTGTGCTGAATTCGTATCGCACATTTCTTTTGCCAGCCATTGGACCATTGATTTACAACTCTGCTCAAATCATTAGCGCTTATGTTCTAGGCCCTATATTTGGTATCATTGGCATGGCCTATGGTACTGTTGCAGGTTCGTTTGGCAGCTTTGCCCTGCAGTTTCCTGTGGTAATGCAAAAAGGACGCCGTTATTTTCGCTGCTTGGTTGACGTAAAGCATCCAGGTATGCGTAAAATGTTGAGATTGATGATTCCAGCAATCATAGGGCTATCGATTTCCCAAATCAACATGATTATTAGCCAAAATCTAGCTTCTTTGTTGGAAACAGGCTCGATTGTCGCTTTGCGTATTGCCAACAGGCTTATCAATTTTCCGCTTGGGATATTTGCCATGGGCTTGTCTACTGCAATTTTCCCTACTTTGGCAACACAGGCTGCCCGGCAAGAGATGAGCGATTTTAAGCAGACTTTTTCTTTCGGTTTACGTGTGATTTTTTATATAACAGTGCCATCCGCTGTAGGCATGGCGGTTTTGCGTGTACCAATTGTCCGCCTTTTGTTTGAGACGGGTGAATTTACTAGTCAAGATACCCAAATAACTGCTTATGCTTTATTATTCTATTCAGCTGGGCTTTGTGCGCAGGCAGGCATGCAGATTCTAACACGAGTGTTTTATTCACTGCAGGATACTGCTACACCAGTAAAAATTGGATTAGTAACTGTAGTACTTAATTTCTTAATCAGCCTTGGGTTGCTGACATGGACAAACCTCGATGTTGGTGGTTTAGCATTAGCATATTCACTGACCAGTTTGATTCAAATGTTATTGCTGATCTGGATGTTACGGCGCAAGTTAGGGGCAATAGATGGTAGAGCTATTCTCACAACTGTAGTCAAAGCTGGTGCAGCCTCAGCAGCAATGGGAATCAGTGCACATTTTACAGCTAGTATTGTTGCTGGTTATGTAAATCTTGCTACTGGTTCAGGGCGTCTGTTCCAAACCTTGTGTGCTATCGCTGTTGGGGTGGTAGTGTACCTGGTAATAACACTTGTACTGCGGATGGATGAACCATTATTTGTACTCAACATGTTTAAAGAGCGTTTTATGCGCAAGCGTAGATCAGCATGATCCAGAAATTGTGGAGGAAAAGGGAATCTACTATGGATTTAACGAAGATCAGAAACTTTTGCATCATTGCACATATAGATCATGGAAAGTCGACACTGGCTGACCGGATTCTCGAGGCTACCGGCACGGTAACCAAACGCGAACTGACCGAACAGATCCTTGATTCTATGGATTTGGAACGGGAGCGTGGCATTACCATCAAGCTGACAGCAGTACGGCTGAACTATCATGCTCAAGATGGGAATGACTATGTTTTAAATTTAATTGATACCCCAGGGCATGTGGACTTCTCCTATGAAGTTTCCCGCAGTTTAGCCGCCTGTGAAGGAGCTTTATTGGTGATTGACGCGACACAAGGGATTGAAGCTCAGACATTGGCGAATCTATACTTGGCTTTGGAAAATGATTTAGAGATCATCCCCGTGATCAATAAAATAGATTTGCCAAGTGCTGATCCAGAGAGAGTTAAGCGGGAACTGGAGGAAGTTATCGGCATAGACAGTAGTGAAGCTATTTTGGCAAGCGCAAAAACTGGAGAAGGGATTATGGAAATCCTGGAAGCTATTGTCCAAAGGATTCCGGCACCCAAAGGCGATCCAGATGCGCCACTACAAGCTTTGATTTTTGATTCCCATTATGATTCGTACAGAGGTGCGATTGCCTATGTACGGGTAGTCAATGGTACAATTAAAGTTGGTGATAAAATCCAGATGATGAGCAGTCAGCGCGTGTTCGAAGTGACTGAGCTGGACATCATGCGTCCAACAATGACTCCAGTCACCATGTTAAGTCCTGGTGAAGTAGGGTGCGTAATCGCCAGCATGAAGGATGTTAAAGATACTCGCGTCGGTGATACCATCACGCACGCACAGCGTCCAGCATCCCAGCCTTTGCCCGGATATGTTCCCGCAAAACCGATGGTATACTGCGGTTTATACCCAGTAGATAATGAGCAATTTGGCGAGCTGCGAGACGCATTGGAAAAACTGCAGCTTAATGATGCTGCCTTAACTTTCGAGGCAGAAACATCAGCTGCCTTAGGTTTTGGTTTTCGCTGCGGTTTTTTGGGGCTGCTGCATATGGAGATCATTCAGGAACGTATTGAACGTGAATTCAACTTAAATATTATTGCTACGGCACCTAGTGTCGTCTACAGAATTTTGCTTACTGATGATACAGAACTTTATATTGATAATCCAGCGAAATTCCCGCCTGTACAACGGATTGCCTATATTGAAGAACCTTTTGTGACTGCGACAATCATTGTTCCAGAACAGTTTGTCGGTGCAGTAATGGAGCTATGTCAGGAACGGAGAGGAACTTTCAAAAACTTGGAGTATATTACGGCTGATCGCGCTCGGGTTGAATATGTCATACCGCTGAGTGAGATCTTAATGGACTTTTTTGATAAACTTAAATCGCGTACCAAAGGCTATGCTTCACTGGATTATGAATTCACAGGTTATCAGGAATCAGATTTAGTGAAACTAGATATTCTGCTTAATGGCAAACCTGTTGATGCTTTATCTTGCATTGTCCATCGTGAGCGCGCTTACTCGCGCGGCCGCAGTTTAGTTGAGAAACTAAAAGAAGTCATTCCGCGCCAGCAATTTGAAGTGCCTATCCAAGCAGCGATTGGTCAAAAAGTAATCGCACGTGAAACAGTGCGCGCTCTTCGCAAAGATGTACTGGCTAAATGTTATGGCGGTGATGTGTCACGGAAGCGCAAACTATTGGAGAAGCAAAAAGAGGGTAAAAAACGAATGAAGAGTTTAGGCAGCGTGGAAGTGCCACAGGAAGCATTTTTAGCCATTTTGGAAGTGGAGTAAAACCTATGTTAGGAGTATATGTGCATATCCCTTTTTGTTTAGCGAAATGTCATTATTGTGATTTCCATTCTTTAGTTGCCGACGCTGAGCTCGTCGGCAATTATCTTACTGCCATGGCTAGAGAAATCGATTACTGGGCCAGAAAAGTTCAGCCACAGCTATGCACCTCATTGTACGTGGGCGGTGGTACACCGACGATTTTATCCCCTCAACAGCTGCGCTGGATCATTGAACGGTTGATAGAGGGCTTTCGTTTTCAACCACAGTTTGAGTTTACCGTGGAAGCAAATCCTGGAACGATTACAGCCGAAAAGCTGGAGGTTTTAGCGCAGCTAGGGGTTAATCGGATTAGCTTGGGCTGCCAAGCATTTCAAAATCATCTTTTGCAGTGTATCGGCAGGGTGCATGATGTTCAGGATATATATAAAGGTGTTGCTCTGATTCGTGCTGCGGGTATCCAGAATTTTAACTTGGATTTGATTTATGCTTTACCTACCCAAACAATGGACGAGTGGCAAGCATCTTTACAATATGCCACAGAATTGCATCCAACGCATTTGTCCTGCTATTCCTTAATACTAGAAGAGGACACACCTTTTTTTGACGCATACCAACGAGGGGATCTAATACTTCCTTCAGAAGAAACGGAAGCGGAGATGTTTGCCTTTACACAGGAGTTTTTAACCCGAGCGGGCTACCGTCATTATGAGATTTCTAATTTTGCGTTGCCTCAAAGAGAATCTCGGCATAATTTGAATTATTGGTATAACGAACCTTATATTGGGATAGGATCAGGTGCTCATGGATATTACAGTAATGTCCGCTACAGCAACACTCAAAACCTTCAGCAATATATTTCAACTTGGATAGATCGGGGACAGCCATTATACGCATATCAGGAAGAGATTAACACAGACCGAGCAATGGATGATACTATGATGTTAGGCTTACGTTTGATTGATGGCGTTTCTGACGCACGTTTTCAAGAGCGTTTTCATTGTTCATATTATGATGTTTACCCTCAGGAAATAAAGCGTCTGATTGCACAAGGTTTGTTGGAAGATAAAGGGGGTTCAATCTGTTTAACCAAACAAGGCATATTTTTAGGTAATCAGGTATTTTCAGCTTTTATTCGATAGAAATCTACAGTACGCAGTCTTGACAAATATATGCTGAAGTGATAATTTATGAGTAATGAATGTTAGCACTCGGTGTCGATGAGTGCTAAAAAGGAGGCGAGCACATGTTGAATGAACGGAAAATGATGGTACTGAAGGCAATTGTGGATGACTATATTGTTTCAGCAGAACCGGTAGGTTCAAGGACGATTGCTCGCCGTTATAACCTAGGGGTATCGCCGGCAACCATTCGCAACGAAATGGCTGATTTAGAAGAAACTGGTTATATCATCCAACCCCATACGTCGGCTGGTCGTATTCCTTCCGACAAAGGCTACCGGTTCTATGTAGATGTGATAATGGAACCCAGTCCGATTCCAGATCATGAACGTAATGGGATTCGCAATCGCGTATCATCGCATAGACAGGAAATTGATCTACTAATTCAGGAAACATCGCGCCTTTTAGCGCTTATGACCAATTATATTGCTGTTGTATTGTCACCTAGGGTACACAGGTGCACTATCGAACATATTCAGCTTATCTCACTGGATGAATCGCGCATTCTGGTGATTTTAGTCTTATACCCTGGCATAGTTCAAAACAGAATTGTCAGGGTACAGACTAAGTATGACCCAGTGACCTTGCACCGGATATCGCGGCAGCTAACTGCCAAATTGCAGGGGATTAGCTATCCTAATATAGGCACAGGGTTGATCAGAGAGATTATTTCTGAGTTTAACGAAATTGGTGGCGCAGTTTTAGATATCATCATCAATGAGTTATCTGATTCGAAAAATGAACAGATCTATCTTAATGGTACAATTCAGATTTTTGAACAACCTGAGTTCAAGGATATTGAACGCGCCAAAGGCTTATTAAGTTTATTGGAGGAGAAAGAAGAGGTTTCCAGCCTTATTTCAAATTTGAGCAACGTTACTGGTATTCGCATTACCATCGGTCAAGAAAACCCGAGAACTGAAATTCAGGAGTGTAGTGTTATAACCTCTCCTTATTGCATTGGTGGTGAGGTGATTGGTGCAATTGGTGTGATTGGACCTACGCGTATGGAGTATGCTCGGGTTTATTCGATAGTCGAACTATTGGCCAACTCGCTCAGTGAAGTTTTAACTGAGCTGCATAAATAGCTGAGCAGTTGGATAAAGGAGGTAGAGTAGTGAGTAATCTCGATCAAGAAAAAGACTTAACCAACACAGCTGAACCTGAAACCGATACCACCATCAAGGACCAGCAGGTTCAGGATGCACCAACGGATGAAAAATCAGTAGAACAATCAAAACAGGAAGATCCACGAACACAATCAGAAGATGAGGAAACCACTGCCACCAATCAGGCTGATGCAATTGCTTTGTTAACTCAACAATGGGAACAAGAGCGCACAAGCCTAGTCAATCAGCTTTTCCGCCTAAAAGCTGATTTTGATAATTATAAGCGGCGCATGGAAACGAATATTGAAACCATAAGAGCTACCGCCAATGAGAATTTAATGGCTGAGCTCTTGCCTGTTGTGGATAATTTTGAACGAGCCCTGCAGGCTATGCCTGCAGATTCACCCTATACATCTGGTGTCCAGATGATCTATACACAGTTATTAGATTGTCTGCAGAAACAGGGTTTGACACCAATTGCTGCAGTTGGGCAGAAGTTTGATCCGAATTTTCATGAAGCAGTCAGCTTTGAAGGAGATCTTGCGGACAACTTGATTGTCACAGCCGAACTGCGGAAAGGTTACTTATTCAAGAACAAACTGCTTCGGGCAAGTATGGTTCAGGTTGCCCCTGATAAGCAACAAGAGGAGGAATAGCTATGGGTAAAGTCATAGGTATTGATTTAGGTACTACTAACTCAGTTGTCGCGGTATTGGAAGGCGGAGAACCAGTAGTAATCCCCAACTCAGAAGGAAGCCGCACTACACCATCGGTAGTAGCTTTCACTAAAGACGGACAAAGATTAGTAGGTCAAGTAGCCAAACGTCAGGCCATTACTAATCCGGATAGAACCATTATGTCGATCAAACGGCATATGGGTACTGACTATACTGTTACTATTGATGGTAAACAGTATACACCACAGGAAATTTCCGCAATGATACTGCGTAAGCTCAAAGAGGAAGCAGAAAACTATCTGGGAGAGAAAGTTGACAAAGCTGTCATTACTGTCCCTGCATACTTTACTGATGCCCAACGCCAAGCTACTAAAGATGCTGGTGCAATTGCTGGGCTTGAAGTGTTACGGATTATCAATGAGCCAACCGCTGCTTCTATTGCTTATGGATTAGACAAAGAAGAAGAGCAGACCGTTTTAGTCTATGACTTAGGCGGCGGTACTTTTGATGTATCTATTTTAGAGCTAGAGGAAGGATACATTGGTGTAAAAGCCACCAGCGGTAACAACCGGTTAGGTGGAGATGATTTTGATGAAAGAATCATCAGATACTTAATTGATCAGTTTAAGAAAGAAAATGGCATTGACTTATCCAAAGATAAGATGGCTATGCAGCGCTTGAAGGAAGCTGCTGAAAAGGCGAAGATCGAGTTATCCGGTCTACTGCAGACAAACATTAATCTGCCATTTATCAGTGTTGGTCCAGATGGCCCGCTACACTTAGATGTTACATTGACTCGGGCAAAATTCAATGAGTTGACTGCAGATTTGGTTGAAGCTACAATGGGCCCGCTGCATCAGGCGCTGGCAGATGCCGGATTAAAACCGAGTGATATCGATCGTGTAATCCTGGTAGGTGGTTCCACTAGGATTCCTGCTGTGCAGGAAGCTATTAAAAAAGCGATGGGTAAGGAACCATACAAGGGCATTAACCCAGATGAATGTGTAGCTATGGGAGCAGCTATCCAAGCTGGTGTGCTCTCTGGTGAGTTCGAGAAAGGTCAAGGATTAGTCTTAGTCGACGTTACTCCACTCTCCTTGGGTATTGAGACTTTGGGTGGAGTGATGACCACTTTAATTAAACGCAATACACCGATTCCTTGCCGTGAAACAAAGGTTTTCACTACTGCTGCAGATAATCAACCAGCTGTTGACATTCATGTGCTGCAAGGTGAACGGCCATTAGCCAAAGACAATGTAACTCTTGGCAGGTTCCAACTGACTGGTATTCCACCAGCACCGCGTGGTGTTCCACAGATCGAAGTTACCTTTGATATTGACCGTAATGGTATCGTCAATGTTTCAGCAAAGGATTTGGGAACTGGTAAAGAACAAAAGATAACTGTTACATCGGCTAGTGGCTTAACTAAGTCAGACATTGAAAGAATGGTTAAAGAGGCAGAAGCACACGCAGAAGAAGACAAAAAACGGCGTGAGCTGATCGAACTGAAGAATCAGGCCGATACAACAATCTACACTATAGATAAGACTCTTAACGAATTAGGCGATAAACTGACTGCTGAAGAAAAGCAAAATGTAAAAGATGCTCAGGAAGCTCTGAAGAAAGCCGTTGAAGGCGATGATCTGGAAGAGATCAAAGCCAAGATGAAAGCAATGGATGAAGTTATGCATAGAATATCTACTAAGATTTATCAGCAGACTCAAGCCAATACCCAGACTAATGCTGATAGCGGCAAGACGGATGAAGATGTAGTCGATGCTGACTTTACTGAAGAAAACAAGGACAATAAGTAATAGAAGGTGGTGGACCCATGGCCAAACAGGACTATTATGACATATTGGGAGTTTCACGCGATGCTTCCGAGGAAGAAATCAAAAAAGCTTATCGGCGTTTGGCCCGGCAATACCACCCAGATGTGAACCACGAACCTGGAGCGGAAGAACGCTTCAAGGAGATTAATGAAGCGTATCGTGTCCTCAGTAATCCTGAGACCAGGGCCCAATATGATCAATTTGGCCATGCGGCCTTTGAAAATGGTGGTTCCCAAGGTTTTGGCGGCTTTGGGGGATTTGGTGATTTTGGTTTTGGTGGCTTTGAAGACCTCGGTGATATTTTTGCCGATTTCTTTGGTGGTGGTTTTTCTCAACGGCAGCAGAGACGCCCGCGAAAGGGAGCAGATTTGCGTTATGACCTTACCATTGAGTTTGAGGAGGCAGCTTTCGGCGTAGAAAAGTCAATCGAAGTTCCGCGTACAGAAATCTGTCCTCACTGTCACGGTAATCAAGCGGAGCCAGGAACGCCAATTAAGACATGCCCTGATTGTGGGGGTACTGGACAGTTACGCTCTGTACAGCGGACTCCTTTTGGGCAGATTCAGACCAGCAGAGTATGTTCTCGCTGCGGTGGTGAAGGCAAAACTTATGAGACTCCGTGTTCAGTTTGCCATGGGCAGGGGACTGTAAGGCAGACACGTCGACTCAAAGTCAAGATTCCTGCTGGAGTGGATGATGGGCAAATTGTACGCCTTGGTGGTCAAGGTGAAGCGGGTGTTTATGGCGGCGCATATGGTGACTTGCTGGTGGTTGTCCATGTCAAACCTCATAGTTTCTTCCAGCGGGAAGGTAATGACATTGTATGTGAAGTGCCAATAACATTTGTGCAGGCAGCGTTAGGTGATGAAATTGATGTGGATACTCTTGAGGGGCCTGTGAAACTTCGGATCCCTGAAGGGACGCAAACCGGCAAGGTGTTCCGGCTACGGGGTAAAGGAGTAACCGATGTGCGTGGGTTTGGCCGAGGTGATCAGTTGGTGAAGGTCAGGGTTGTTACACCAACCAAGCTAAACAGCAAGCAAAAGCAACTGTTGCGTGAGTTTGCAGCAGCAAGTGGCCAACCAAATCCCGATGAGGCGAAAAGCTTCTTTGATAAAGTAAAAGATGCCTTACGATAGGTAGGTGGCGGTTTATCCGCCACTTTTTGCTACCAATTGCAAAAGGAGTGATGTTGTGAACAATTATTGGCAGGAAGTTTCGGTAACTGTGCATTTAGAAGCGCATGAGGCTGTTGCGGAGTTGTTGACCAATTTAGGTGCAGCAGGTTATGCTGTTGAAGGAGATGTCTTGCTTCAGGAAGCTAAAGCAAATCGATGGGGAGATTATTATCCGCCAGAGACTGGAGCACCGGATAGGGTTACTGTGAAAGCGTATTTTTATCAACCAAAGAACCAGGAAGAACTAGCGGAGATTGTACAAGCGGTGGAGAACCTGGCTGAATTTGGGCTCAAGGTAGGCAAAGTTGAAGTTACATCCAGGTTAATTCATGAAGATGATTGGGCAAATGCTTGGAAACAATACTATCATCCTCTGACTATTGGCCGCATTGTGATCCAGCCTAGTTGGGAACCTGCTGAGCATGTAGATGCTGGAGCGGTGGTCATAACGTTAGATCCAGGTATGGCGTTTGGAACAGGCACTCACCCATCCACAGCGATGTGCTTACGTATGCTGCAGCAGATCGATTTGAAGCAAAAAGTTGTCTGGGATGTGGGTACCGGTTCTGGTTTGCTGGCAATTGCAGCAGCCAAGCTTGGTGCCAAAGAAGTCCAAGCTGTAGATATTGACCCTGTTGCTGTTGAAGTGTGCAGCCAAAATACGCAGCTTAACCAGGTGAAAGTGCATTGTCAGCATGGTTCTTTGGGACAGTTGTCCGGCACCGCGGATGTGATAGTAGCCAATATTGTGGCTGATGTGATCATTGAATTACTACCTAAGGCAGTGGCTAAACTTAGCGAAGATGGTCTGTTTATCACTTCTGGAATCATAGATACCCGTGCCGATGACGTAAAGACAGCTGCCGAAGCTTATGGGATGGTTGTGGATGAAGAACTGCGTGAAAGTGACTGGGTTTGTCTTAGTTTTCGCAAAGGAGCATCAGTATGACCAAAGTTTTTGTCAAACCGGAACAGGTTAATGGCGACCTGGTACGGATAATTGGCGCTGATTTACATCATTTGCGTTCAGTCCTTCGCAAGGAAATTGGCGACTCTTTGTTGATCGGGATCAATGATCGGACGTATAATGGAGTTATCGTATCCTCCCAACCAGAACAGATGCTCGTTAGCTTGGTTAGTTCAGCAACGGCGTCTACTGAATCCACTTTAACTATACAACTGTGCCAAGCGATAGCCAAGGGAGATAAAATGGATCTGATTATCCAGAAAGCTGTTGAATTGGGTGTCAATGAGATTGTTCCTTTTGTTTCGCAGCATACTGTTGTAAAACTGGATGCAGATAAACGTGTGCAGAAACAAAGCCGCTGGCAGAAGATTGCTGAGGAAGCTGCCAAACAATGTAAGCGCGACCGCATACCACAAGTACGAGTTCCCGTAGATTATAATGATTTGCTTACGCAGCTTCAGAATCCCCATTCAGAGCACTTGATTCTCATGGCTTACGAGCGAGCCTCTGAGCATGGTCTCAAACAGTTAGCAGGTAAACAGCCACAGCGAGTGAGCATCATTATTGGCCCTGAAGGTGGTTTTGCACCACACGAGGTAGAGAGTGTAGCCATGATAGGGGGAGAAATCATTAAATTAGGTAATCGGATTCTACGTACCGAGACAGCAGCGATTGCGGTCTTATCATTGGTGCAATATATTTGGGGTGATTTAGGGTGAGTAAACGGGTAGCTGTGCATACCCTTGGATGTAAAGTGAATCAGTACGATTCAGAAGCAATTTTAGCGCAGTTCAAGGCACACGGGTATGAGGTGGTAGACTTTGATACCGCAACCGCAGATGTTTATGTAATCAATACCTGTACAGTGACTAATATTAGTGATCATAAATCGCGTCAGATGATTCGTAAAGCCCATCGTCAAAATCCTGAAGCAAAAATTGTGGTCGTAGGCTGCTTAGCCCAAACCGATCCAGACCAGGTCAGGACTATTCCAGGTGTGAACTTAGTCATTGGTACAAATGAGCGAAATCGAATTGTTGCGTTAGTTGAAAGCTTAAGCAAAGATGAACAGAATACATTAATCGAAGATATTTTTCAGGTACGGGAGTTTGAAGAACTCAACGCCGTCTCTTTTGAAGGTCGGACTCGTGCCTATTTAAAAATCCAGGATGGATGCAATCAGTTTTGTTCGTACTGTAAAGTTCCATTTGCACGCGGCCCATCCCGGAGTAGAAGTGAAGATAGTGTCATTGAACAGGTCAAAGCTTTGATCTCCCAAGGTTATCGGGAGATCGTGCTCACAGGTGTCCATCTTGGCGCCTATGGCAGGGATCTAGTGCCACCAAGTTCGTTGGCGCAAATTGTACAGCGGATTACAACTGTTCCAGGCATAGAGCGGATTCGGATAAGTTCAATTGATCCAAATGAAATTGATGATGGTCTAATTGATTTAGTGGCAAATAATGCCCATGTCTGCCGTCATTTGCATATACCACTGCAGAGTGGTTGTGATGCTGTGCTCGAAAAAATGCGCCGCCGGTATCGCACTGCAGATTTTCGCAGTGTAGTGCATACACTAAGAGAGCGGGTACCTCAAATTGCTATTACCACTGATGTGATTGTCGGCTTTCCGGGAGAAACTCCGGAGATGTTTGAACAGACTTATGCTTTTTTAGCAGAGATGGGTTTAAGTAAGATACATGTTTTCAAATATTCACCACGGGCAGGTACTGCTGCTGCCCAGTTTCCGGACCAAGTTACCAATCAGGAAAAGGAAAGGCGCAGCAGGGCATTGATTCAACTGTCTAATCAGATGGCTGCAGCGTTTCATGAGCGGTTTCTCGATCAAGTCTTGCCAGTATTGGTGGAAACTCATCTAGAAGGACAGCTGACAGGTCATACAGATAATTATATCCATGTGCAGGCCAGTAGTGAGGGCCTTGATGTAACCCAAGATTTGACTGGACAGATTGTGCCGATACGAATTCTCTCAGTTAATCACCAAGGAGCGGCAGGAATTTTGATTCAAGAGTGAGAAAAATGATATAGGCTTCACGGAGGGAGGTGTAATGGTGGCAACAGATTGCCTGTTTTGTAAAATTGCAGCTAAAGAGATCCCCTCAAATATAGTCTATGAAACCGAGACGGTGGTAGCATTTCCAGATATCAATCCAGTCGCACCTGTCCATCTTCTTATCATCCCTAAACAGCACATCGCCAATATTGGTGCTGATGGAGCAGCGGATGTCCTCAAAGATATCGGTCTTGCAGTTAAAGCATTGGCGGAGCAGTATCAATTGGAGGATGGCTATCGTCTGGTGACTAATTGTGGCGTAGCGGCGGGCCAAAGTATTCAGCATCTCCACTTTCATTTGATAGGAGGAAGAACGTTAACTTGGCCTCCAGGATAAAACGATTGACCTACTTGCAGTTATAGTTTATAATAAACGAGAAAGCCTGCAACCATGCACGCGTTGTTCCGGAGGGAGGGATAGAGGATGGCAGAAGTAAGAGTAGGTAAAAATGAGTCCCTCGACAGTGCTTTACGCCGTTTCAAAAAACAAGTAAGGCTTACTGGTGTATTGACAGAGTTGAGAAAAAGGGAACAATATGAGAAGCCAAGTGTAAGAAGAAAAAAGAAGTCTGAAGCTGCGCGGAAAAGGAACGCGAAATTTAGATAGACTAATTTCTAGCTCGATGTCGTATGGATGTCGGGCTTTTTTTCCATATAGATTTTGAGTGACTGGTGGGAGGTTTCAATGTGAAAACGAAGAAATTGCAGTACTTAACATTCGCAGTACTCCTAGCCTTTCTGCTCATCCCTTACAACACTGCATGGGCGCAACAACCACCGACTAGAGTGTATGTTTTATCAATAGATGGTACCATCGAGTTGGGGTTGGCGCAGTATGTAATGCGTGGGCTAGAGATGGCGAAACAGGATCAAGCTGCTGTGCTGCTGGAAATCAATACTTTTGGCGGCCGAGTTGATGCCGCAACTGAAATACGTGATATGATTTTGCGGATGGATACACCTGTGATTGCTTTCATCAGGGAACGAGCTATATCTGCAGGAGCGTTGATTGCTATTGCTGCCCCGCATATTGCCATGGCACCAGGTAGTACCATTGGTGCAGCTCAACCTCAGCCAACTGATGAAAAGACTGTATCGTTCTTGAGAGCCGAATTTGCTGCAACTGCGCTAAGAAATAACCGTGATCCTGATATTGCTGCAGCTATGGTTGATGCTGATGTGTTCATACAAGGTTTGATAAGCCCTGGCAAGCTGCTTACACTGACCGCGAATGACGCCTGGGTCTATGGCTATGCAGATTTGGTCACTGATTATCGTCATGATGTTTTAGCACATTTCAACCTTAATAAACTGCCAATTGTGGAAATCGAACGCAACTGGGCAGAAAGACTTGCTGGTTTTGTTACAGATCCTATTGTTAGTCAAATATTGCTTATTCTCGGTTTTCTCGGAATTGTCGTTGAACTTTTCACACCCGGTTTAGGAGTACCAGGATTTGTTGGCCTATTGTCCATGAGCTTATTTTTTGGTGGAAGGATTTTAGGAGGTTTGGCAGGATTTGAAGTTGTTGCTCTCTTTGTGTTAGGAATCATTTTGCTGTTGCTGGAAATATTTGTAATACCGGGGTTTGGTATCGTTGGTCTGTTGGGTTTGACAAGTATTTTGGCCAGCATGATTTTATCCTTTGATAATTTCACTCAAGCATTAACCAGCCTAACTATCGCTCTTATAGTTACCATAGTAATTATTGTCTTATTTTGGCGTAGATTTCGCCATTCAAAAGCATGGAGCCGCTTTGTATTAACTACGCGCGAAGATAAACATCAAGGTTACCAAGGTGTAAAAGATTATTCCGCTTTAGTAGGAAAACAGGGTGTGGCGATTTCGCCCTTGCGCCCAGCTGGTATTGTAAAGATTGACGATCAACGCTATGATGTCGTTTCTAGCGGTGATTTTATACCAGTCAATTCTAAAGTGAAGGTGGTGTTTGTCGAAGGAAACAGGATTGTTGTCTCCCAAATTGAAGAATAATAAAAAGCTGTGAAGGAGGAAAATGATGAATTTCGTACCATTTTTTATCAATCCGATACTTATATTTATCTTCGTGATTGTATTATTGCTGGTGGTTTTTCTCTTTAGATTCATCCCAATTGGTCTCTGGATTTCCGCTTTAGCTGCCGGTGTTCAAGTCAAGATTCTTACTTTGGTTGGGATGCGCTTAAGACGCGTGCCGCCGCATCGCATCATCCTGCCACTGATTAAGGCGCAGAAAGCTGGTCTTGATGTGACGATCGATAAGCTTGAGGCGCATTTCCTAGCTGGTGGTAATGTGGACAGAGTTATCGATGCGTTAATTGCTGCCCACAGGGCGAATATTTCCTTGGAGTTTGAGCGCGCAGCAGCTATTGATCTCGCTGGTCGTAATGTTTTAGAAGCTGTGCAAATGAGCGTTAATCCCAAAGTTATTGAAACACCCACAGTCTCCGCTGTCGCTAAGAATGGTATCGAGCTGAAAGTCATGGCCCGAGTGACTGTGAGAGCAAATATTGACCGGCTGGTGGGTGGTGCAGGTGAACAGACGATCATTGCCCGTGTCGGTGAAGGTATCGTCACTACTGTTGGTTCCGTGAACAGCCATGAAGAAGTGTTAGAGAATCCTGATAGGATTTCCAAAGTGGTATTGAGTAAAGGACTGGATTCCGGGACTGCCTTTGAAATTCTCTCTATTGATATTGCTGACATTGATGTTGGCCGGAACATTGGGGCAAGGTTGCAGATTGATCAAGCCGAAGCAGATAAGAATATTGCCATGGCTAAAGCTGCAGAACGCCGGTTTGCTGCTATTGCTAGAGAACATGAAATGAGGGCGCGGGTTGAGGAAATGCGTGCTCAGGTTGTGGAAGCAGAAGCTGAAGTGCCAAAAGCTTTGGCTCAAGCTTTGCGGGAAGGCAAAATCGGTGTCATGGATTATTACAACATGCGCAATATTATTGCTGATACCGAAATGCGTCAGGCAATTGGTAAAGTGAATAATCAAGTGGAACCGGATAATAAGAACAATACCCCAACTTCGGACAAATAACGTAGTCCAAGGGGGAATAATATGGATAGACTACTAACGCTATTTGCTATTGGGTATGCAATCCTGGTTGTGCTCAATGCTTTTGTTCAAGCCATGCGGAAATCTCAGCCACCAGCCAAACCCATACCTCCTGCTCCGAAAAAAACAGAAGTTAATGTGGAACCAGCTCCAGTGAAACCTCAGGCGGATGTGCAGCCACTAATTGTTACTGCAACCCCGTCTTGGGAAAAATCTGCTGCTATTAGCGGTGTCAAAGATGATGGGGAAGTTGACGATTATTATGATGACTATGATGATGAGTTTTATGATGATGAGGACTTGAAGGTGAACAAAACCAGCTATGAACACGACCAGGTGGCCGCTATAGCTCGCAGTGATCTCATAAAGGTAATGCGAGAGGCAGTGATCCTCAGTGAGCTGCTGCGGGAGCCGCGGTGTCTGCGGCCTTGGCCGCGTAAGTAACAGCAATGAAAAGAGTCTGGCTTTTATGCCAGGCTTTTTTTATTGAGTAATTCTTTGAAAACCTCAAGCATAGTTTTAAAGGAAGTGGATTTGGAGGTGTGAGCATGGTACAAGACTTAAATCGGGTAGCGAAAAGACTAGTCAATGTCCTCGATCTGCCTGCAGATGCCATTTTAGACTTGCCGCGAATTACCATCACTGGTAATCTGGAAATCTTGATCGAAAAACACAAAGGTATTGAAAAATACACAACTGAAGAAGTCTGGTTGCGGATGAAGGATGGCTTGATATGCATTTCTGGCCGCAAGCTGGCTATTAGGATGATCGCCAGAGACGATATCAAACTTGAGGGTATAATTGAGAAAATTGAGTTCCAGCATCGATAGGAGGTGGATTTATGATTGCACAGCTCTGGGCATGGATTAAAGGTTATGTGATTATCAAAATCAAGGGTGCTAACTTAGAAGGTGTCCTCAATCGGATAGTAGCTCAAGGCCTAATCCTCTGGGATGTGCAGCGGGTAACCGCGAATATCATTATTGCCAAAATGCAGGTACGCAGCTTTAAACAGTTGCGGCCTTTGCTCACAGGTTTGAATATCCAAGTTAGCATAGTTGGTCGGGCAGGATTACCATTTTTGGCAGCACATGTGCTTAAGCGTAAAGCTTTACTAGTAGGACTTTTGATTCTTTGCTTAGGGTTATATTATTTATCTGGTTTCATTTGGTTTATCGAAGTGACAGGCAATGAGCAGGTACATACTGATGAACTGGTTAGCGCTATTGTCGATCAAGGTATAATTGTTGGTGTGAAAAAAGCTGCACTGGATCTGCGCCGCATAGAAAACCATCTGCTCACACTTTTTCCTCAGTTCAGTTGGGTTGGAATTAACATCAGAGGAGTTTTAATGCGCATTGAGGTTGTCGAACGAACTAGTCCCAATCTGGAGGATGTACAGTATGGCAACATGGTAGCGAAACGGGATGGACTAGTCACTCAGATCCTGCCGTTCCGCGGTACACCACAGGTAAAAGTCGGTGACACCGTGAAAAAAGGAGAGATTTTAATCTCTGGTGAATATTACGATCTATATGGTCGCAAACAGCGAGGTGCTGCAGAAGGAGTAGTTCGTGCTCGAGTATGGTATGATGCAATTGGTGAGGCTGCCTACAGTAAAATCGTTGCTGAACGAACAGGACAAGAACATGTTAATTACACGCTAACTATAGGACAATGGACATTACGTATAGGAAAACAAGTACCATTTGCACCATACATGGTTGAGTCACATCCTTGGCAGCTACGCGTTCGAAGCATTGAGCTGCCTGTAGTTGTAACCAGGCATGTCTATTATGAAGTCGAATACCAAACTCTGGAAATATCCCCAGAAATAGCCAGAAGTATAGCCTTTGAACGTGCTTGGCAGCAATTAGAAGCTAAGGGAATCAAACGGGAACAGGTGGTCGCCAGCCAAGTAGAAGAGTATCAAATTGCGGACCAAGATGGTGTACGTGTTGGCTTAATTGTCGAGTTAGAGGAAAATATTGCAGAATTTATACCACAGCTTTAGTTTGCATCCTCCGGTGATTTTGCTTATAATATGGTTAGTGTTTTAAGAATATATAGGAGGTTTGTGAGTGACTCAACAAGCAACAGAATTTGTATTTTCGCTTTCAGATATTGACCAAGCTCAGGCTATCGCTGGTAAAGGCGATGAGCATTTGAGATGGTTGGAAGCTCAATATGGCATCAAGGTAATACCTCGTGGAATCAACTTGATTCTCTTAGGTGAAGCTGAAGGAGTCGAGAAGGTGCGAAAGATTCTGGCTAATGTTGCTGGACTAAAGCGGGATGTGACTGCTCACGACTTTCATTATGCCAGCGAATTGGTCAATACAGGCACTGAGGTTAGTCTGCAGGATATTAATTCCGATGTGATTATCACTACTGCCAGAGGTCGACAGATCTATCCAAAGACACAAGGTCAGAAACGTTATATAAAAGCTATTAATGAGAACGTTGTGGTCTTTGCCATTGGGCCGGCAGGTACCGGTAAGACCTATCTGGCTATGGCAGCAGCAGTGGCTGCACTGAAACGTAAAGAAGTCAGCCGTTTGGTACTAACTCGCCCAGCAGTAGAAGCTGGCGAGCATCTTGGTTTTTTGCCTGGAGATTTGCAGGATAAGGTTGATCCTTATCTACGGCCATTATATGACGCATTATATGATATTCTAGGTCAAGAGAACTTTACCAAACTTCGGGAAAAAGGTGTTATCGAGATTGCGCCATTAGCTTATATGCGCGGTCGAACTTTGGATGACTCATTTATCATTCTTGATGAAGCGCAGAATACTACCAGCGAACAGATGAAGATGTTTTTAACCCGGTTAGGTTATGGTTCAAAAGCGGTGGTTACTGGTGATATTACCCAGATTGACCTGCCGCGTGGCCGGACATCTGGATTGCTTAAGATTGAGAAGATCTTGCGCAATGTCCAAGGCATAGCGTTTAGTTATTTGAACGATACAGATGTGGTGCGGCATCCTCTAGTCCAGCGAATTATCAAGGCATATGAAGAGTATGATGCCGCTGAACAGCAGGATAGCTAACGGATGTACACAGGAGAGGAGCAGCAGTTATGAAAAAGTCTAAGGCAAAACCTTGGACAAAGTTTAGAAATAAAGTTAAAGCCAAACTAGAGCAAACCACTGTTCGCCAATGGATTTTGGCTATTTTGGTTCTAGTAGGGCTTTATGGTATTCTTTCCATAAACCTGTCACCTGAAGCTTATCGGCTGGAAGTTGGGGAAGTAGCACGGCAGGATATCCGCGTGCCTCATGATATGGAGAATCGAGCGCAAACTCAACGTGAACAACAAGCAGCTGCGGCTAAAGCTGAAGCTGAAGCCAAGTCTGATCCCAACAGTTATGTGATTAACCATGCGACTGTGGTGAAAGTAGAGGAAAGGTTAGCAAGCATCTTTGAGATTATCAGTGAACATCGAATAAACGCTGACGCTAGTATTCCAGAGCAAGAACCACAGGTGGCTGAACCTAGTACTGTACAAAAAGAAATTGCCAAAGTGGTGGAAATTGTTTTGCCAGTTGAAGTGGTGGAACAACTGTTACACGTGGATGCAATTGATTATGATCTTTTCACTCAAACCTGCCGGACAATTATTATGGAACAGATGAAGCAAAGAATTGCTGCTGATGATGTGCCGCAGGTTTTGGAGCGAGTACAGGTTCTATTCACTCAAAGTGACATTGATGTTAACATGTATGCTTCAGCTATGGCGATCGCGCAGCAGGTAATTGAACCGAATTTGGTGCTCGATCAACAGATAGTGGAACAGCGGCGTCAAGCAGCCATTCGTTCTGTTAAGCCAGTAATAATCAAAGCTGGTGAGATCATTATTAGTGATGGTACTGTGGTAGAGCATGAACACATCCAGCTGCTGAAAGATTTAGGATTATATCGAGAAGGTATAGATTATTGGGCACTGTTAGGTCTTTTTATCCTGGTAGTGCTGTTGTTAACTGTCTTTGGTGTTTCAGTTTATAAGCACAATCCTGATCTCATCCGCAGCGAGAATAAACTCGCTTTCATCGGTTCTGTATTGATTCTGGTTACGTTTATAACCAAGATCTTATCATTTATCAATTGGATTACAGTAATGTATTTGACCCCGATTGCTCTTGCGGGAATGTTGGTGGCTATGCTGCTGGATTCTCGTACAGGGCTGTTAGTGGTGACTGTGCTTGCAGTGGTAAGTGGAATTGTTTTTCAATCTTTACCACTGGTTATTTTTGGTTTAATTGGCGGGCTGGCTGCGATTCTTAGTGTATCCAAGGTCAGCCAAAGAGGAGAGTTGATGCGAGCTGGGTTTATTGTTGGCGGTATCAACTTTCTGGTGATGATTGCATCTGGCCTGCTGCAAAAGGATTCCAATTTATGGATTCACAGCTATATGGGAATCACAAATGGGCTAATTTGTTCAGTGATTACAATTGGTTCTCTGCCCTATTTTGAAAGTATCTTTGGTTTTACCTCAGCAATTCGTTTGTTGGAGCTTTCCAATCCAAATCATCCATTATTGCGGCGTCTATTGATGGAAACACCAGGAACTTATCATCATAGTATCTTGGTGGGTAATCTTGCTGAAGCGGCAGCCGATGCTGTTGGTGCCGATGGATTATTATGCCGTGTCGGTTCAACTTTTCATGATGTAGGCAAGATTAAACGGCCTTTGTTCTTCGTAGAAAATCAGTTAGGTATTGACAACCCCCATGATAAAATTGCTCCATCACTGTCCACCTTGATTATTACTTCTCATGTCAAGGATGGATTGGAGCTGGCTAAGGAGTATAAACTGCCGAGAGCAATTACAGCTTTTATTGCTGAGCATCATGGGACTGATCTGGTCAAGTATTTCTACCATAAAGCTCAAGAGAATGGAGATCATGTTGAAGAATCTGATTTTCGCTATCCAGGGCCAAAACCACAAACTAAAGAAACCGCAATTGTTTCTCTGGCAGATGCAGTAGAAGCAGCGGTTCGTTCCTTGGTTAAACCGCATCCGACTAAAATTGAGGCATTAGTACGCAAGATCATTCAGGAACGGTTAGCAGATGGACAACTTGATGAGAGTGATTTAACCTTTAAAGATCTCAATAAAATCGCTGATGCTTTTACCAAAGTACTGATCGGTATCTATCACAACCGAGTAGAATATCCGGAAACTATCACTCGAGAAGATATTGAGGGAAAGGAAAAGGAATAGGTGGAACTGTATATCAACAACGAACAAGATATAATCAATATCACAGGTTTAGCAGAATTGGTGCAGAAGGTGATCGAAACTGGTCTGGAGATTCTTCAGGTAGAGGATAATGTAGAAGTAGGAGTTACATTTGTTGATGATGAAAAGATCAGGGAGTTAAACCGAGATTATCGCCATATCGATCAACCAACAGATGTCCTGTCATTTGCATTAGAAGAAGGTCTTGATTTTGGTGAGATACCTGATGCACCACGTATGTTAGGAGACATTGTCATTTCGCTGCAGCGGGCTGAGGAGCAAAGCCGGGAGTATAATCATAGTTTTGCACGGGAAGTAGGTTACCTCACTGCTCATGGGCTGTTACATCTTTTAGGCTATGATCATCAAGATGAAGATGAAAGGCAGCAGATGCGCGCGCTTGAAGAGCAAATCATGAATAGACTAAACTTGGCGCGTACTCAGGAGGAATAATGTGTGAAATCTAAGAGTCTGCACGATAGCTTTAACTATGCTATTGATGGCATAATATACACCATCAAAACACAGCGCAATATGAAAGTTCATGTGCTTATCAGCATGCTTGTTCTTCTGCTGGCTATGATTTTAAACGTATCGCGCAGTGAACTCTTAGTGCTTTTGCTGACGATTGGTTTTGTGCTTAGTGCGGAGACCTTTAACACAGCTATCGAAGAACTGGTGAATTTAGTCACTCCTGAGTATCATCCATTAGCACGTATCGTAAAGAACGTCTCGGCTGGTGCTGTACTGGTGGCAGCTGTTATCAGTATGGGTGTTGGGTATATAATTTTCTTTGAACGCTTGATTACTTTGGATTTCAGTTATCTGAGGACTGGAATTGGTATCGATGATCTGACATTGTTGAGTATATTGGTTGTAGTTGGCTTAGCGATTGTGATTAAAAGCCGGACAGGTAGTATTAATTACCTTAAGGGTGGTATGCCTAGCGGCCATACGGCCATCGCTTTTAGCCTGGCTACAGCCATATTTTATGCGAGTGATCGTGATAGCCTTGTCACGTTGCTTGGTTTTTTCTTAGCTGCTTTGGTAGCCCATACACGGGTACAAGGTAAAATCCACAATATCGTCGAAGTAATAACTGGTGGACTAATTGGTATTTTGGTCACTGTTATTGTATTTCAGCTGCGTGCTTAGGGGTGGTAACTATCGATTACAAAGAGTTAATTACCTATGCTCAACAAGCGCGCCACAACGCTTATGCACCTTATTCTGGTTTTAAAGTTGGTGCGGCATTGTTGACAGCATCGGGAAAGATTTATAGTGGTTGTAATATTGAAAATGCTGCTTTCAGTCCGACTATTTGTGGTGAACGCACTGCGATTTTTAAAGCTATTTCTGAAGGAGAGCGATCATTCAAAGCTCTAGCTATTGTATCAGATTCTGAACAGATAATTACTCCGTGCGGGGTATGCCGCCAAGTGTTAGCTGAGTTTTTTGATGATCAAGTTGTAATTTTGCTGGCTAATTGTCATGGTGAATTTGAGCAAACGACAATTTCACATTTACTGCCAGGAGCATTTACCGGTGACAAGTATGGATTATGATTTTATTGAACTTAAGACAATTAAAAATGAACTCGTTGCCCAGATTATTGCCTTAGAACAGGAAGCATTTGGCGTTGGTGGAATGAACGAATGGTTTTTACCTCCATTTATCCGCCATGGTCGGGTATTTATTGCGCTGCATCACGGTACAGTTGTGGCTGTAGCAGAATATATGCGTGATTTTCGTGATGTCCAGCATGCTTACTTGTTTGGGTTGGTGGTACATCCCGCATACCGAAGACGTGGTATTGCCAAACAGCTGCTATCATATGCTCATGAACAGTTGCGCAGTACTGGGATCACATCCATCAGCTTAACTGTAGCACCAAATAATCATCCAGCAGTGGCTCTATATGAGCAAATGGGATTTCAAGTAGTTGACTTTCTGCCTAATGAGTATGGGAGTGGCAATGACCGTCAAATGCTATATTTAGAATTATAACCAGGAGGGCTGATATGGCAGAATTTAAGTCAGGATTTGTAGCTGTTATCGGTAGACCAAATGTGGGCAAATCTACTTTATTGAATAGTTTGCTGCAGGAAAAGATTTCCATTGTTTCTGATAAACCACAGACCACCCGTAACACTATTCAAGCTGTATTAACTCGTCCAGAAGGGCAAATTGTCTTCATCGACACACCTGGCATTCATCAACCCAAGCATAAGTTAGGCGAGTATATGGTACGTTCAGCCTATGCCGTTTTGTCTGAAGTAGATTTGATCTGCTTCCTAGTTGATTTCACAGACCCACGCACTGTCGATCCGGCAATTATTGCTGCATTAGATCGGACTACCACACCTGTATTTCTCGTTGCCAATAAAGCTGACTTGGTAAGCGCAGCAGAACAAGCCAAGTTTTTACAAGCAGCGAGTGAGCAGTATGCTTTTGCGGAGACGCTTGCAATTTCAGCATTGGATGGACATGGTTTGGCAGATTTACTTTCCAAGATCTTCGCTTATCTACCCCCCGGGCCCAAGTATTATCCCGATGATTGGCTAACCGATCATCCTGAACGTTTTATCATGGCTGAGTTTATTCGCGAGAGAATTCTGCACCATACGGAAGATGAAGTTCCACATTCAGTCGCTGTCGATATTGACGAAGTTGAAAACGACACAGAGAAAAATTTAGTAAAAGTGCGCGCTACTATTTATGTAGAACGAGAATCTCAAAAAGGTATTCTTATTGGTAAAAACGGTTCCATGTTGAAGCAAATTGGTACTGAAGCGCGGATCCAGATTGAAAATCTTTTGGGGTCGAAAGTATTTTTACAATTGTGGGTCAAGGTAAAGAAGGATTGGCGTAATAAAACTGGTTCTTTGTCCGAGTTTGGATATAATTAGCCATACCCAAGAAAACTTGACTACTAGCGAATTGTCTAGTAGAAGGGGGAGGAGGCAAATCATGATAGCTCATTCTGCTCACAATTCCGAGAATGAGGAGTTACATATATTAGTTCAACGCGCCCAAAATGGAGATAAATTTGTTCGCGAGCAATTAATCAAGGAATATCGCCCTTTTTATTTACGCGTAGCATCATCGGTTGCCAAAAAATATCTTGTTTTAGGGCGGGACGATGAAGCGAGTATCGCTATGTCGGCCTTTGACGAGGCTATAACTTCTTTTAATCCCAAGGCAGGAGCCTCTTTCCTCAGCTTTGCGGAGATTGTGATTAAAAGACGCATGGTTGACTATTTCCGGAGAAAAGCACGTCGGGAAGAGGAGATCCCCTTATCTGCCTTAGAGAGTGAAGATGCAGAAGAAAACATCATCCGGAAGATTGAATCTAAAGAAGCTATTGGCGCAATTCAACTGCAGCAAGAAGCAGAAGAAAGACGTGAAGAGATTTTCCGGCTTAATCAATTGTTAAGTGAATATGGTGTAATGTTTTCAGATTTAGTGAGAATATCTCCTAAACATCAGGATGCTCGTGATCGCGCCCTCAAAGTAGCTCAAATTCTAGCCAAGGAACCGGAGTTATTACACTATCTTACACATAAAAAAGCTTTGCCGCTTAAAGAATTGGAGAAACTAGTTAATGTCAGCCGTAAAACCCTCGAACGCCAACGCAAATATATTATCACATTGACGCTAATACTGGTTGGCGAGTTTAACTACTTACAGGAGTATCTTAAGCGGAGTGTTTGAAGGGGGTAGGTAAGTATGAAGCAGGGCAGAGGGATTGTTGTTGAAGTTACACCCCATGATCATGTGATCATTATGACGCCCCAAGGAGAGTTTCTGCGCATCCCTTTTAAAAAGCCAGTGTGCGTGGGGCAGGAAATTCATTATAATATTAAGCGCCCGCCTGTACTTTGGAAATGGAGTGTTGCTGCTGTAATCTTACTGGCTTTAGTTGGGTCAGCGGGACAAATCAATACTATCCCAGGTGGGGCAACACCAGCGTACTTTATTACCCTTGATATTAATCCAAGTATTGAGCTAGCAATCAATGCTGAACAGCGTGTTGTCTATGCAGACGGGTTGAATCCCGAAGGTGATGTGTTAGTTGAAAAACTTAATCTCATCGGGCGTACATTTAAACAAGCGATTGCTTTGATTGAAAACCAAGCTGAATTAGATGGATATTTAAAACCAGGGCAAAATGAGATTGTAATTACCATTGCTCAAGATGGAATCAACCGATTAGAAAAGGTTGCTTTAGATGATTCCCAGTATTTGAATAATGGTTCGGAAGCAGCGATTGAAGCAGCAGTTAAGGAGATTTTAGCAGAAGCATACAATGTGCAGATGTGGAAAGTTCCGACAGATACTCGGGAAAAAGCTCGAGCGTCAGGTATGACTCCAGCAAAGTACATCGCTCTCTATGTCAATTCACAGCGTAATGATAATGCTGGATCAAGTAATAATCAATCGACAACTCCAGTCAAGGTGACAATAGAACGCAATGGTGATCAACACTCTTTTGAGATAGAAGTTACAAGGCCAGTATTTACACCAGTGAAATTAACACGAACTAAGGAGTAAACTATGAACGTATCTGATTTTGATTATGATTTACCTGAAGAGTTAATTGCCCAAGAACCCGTTGAACCACGTGATCATTCACGGTTAATGGTAGTGGATATTCCTAATCAAACTATTGAACATCGGCATTTTTACGATTTGGTGGACTATCTACAACCCAATGATGTTCTGGTAGTCAATGAGTCGCGTGTGATACCAGCCAGGCTTTATGGTGTGCGCAAGGATACCTTAGGAAAGATTGAGGTCTTGCTCATTAGGCCTTTGTCAGATAAATTGTGGGAAGTTTTGGTGAAGCCAGGAAAACGTTGTAAAGTTGGCACAGAGATCCTCTTTTCTGAGCAACTTCAAGCACGAGTAGTTGATTATACAGCGGCTGGTGGCAGGATTGTCGAGTTTGATTACAGTGGAGACTTTGACCAGATTTTGGAAATCCTTGGCGAAACACCTTTACCGCCTTATATCAAAAAGCAACTGCCTGATAGAGAACGTTATCAGACAGTCTATGCCACCATTAAAGGTTCGGTAGCTGCTCCTACAGCTGGACTACATTTTACACCTACATTACTGCAGCAGATAAAGGATAAAGGCATCAAGATCGTTCCCATATTGCTGCATGTAGGAATTGGCACTTTCCGTCCAGTAAAAGTGGAGCGAGTGGAGGACCATCACATGCATGCAGAATATTACTCTATCAGCGCGGAAAACGCACAAATCATTAACAACTGTAAGCAGTCACATGGCCGAGTTATTGCTGTAGGCACAACTGTTGTAAGGACTTTGGAGACGGTTGGCCGCAGCGGGAAGCTATCAGCAAGTTCAGGGTGGACAGATATCTTTATCTATCCTGGCTTTGAGTTCAAAATTATCGATGGATTAATTACTAATTTTCATTTGCCTAAATCAAGTCTGCTTATGCTTGTTTCCGCTTTTGCAGGCAGTGAACTTATTAAAAAGGTATATCAAACAGCGATTGAACAACGTTATCGTTTTTTCAGCTTTGGTGATGCATCGTTGTTATTAAAGCGTAAGGAGTAAAGTTTCATGGCGCTCAAGTTCACGGTAATTAAATCAGCATCAGACTCACATGCACGATTAGGATTGCTTGAAACTAGTCATGGTGTAATTGAAACGCCTGTTTTTATGCCTGTTGGCACCCAAGCAACTGTTAAGACTTTGGCTCCACGCGAGCTAGAAGAAGCTGGAGCGCAAATCATTCTCAGCAATACTTATCATCTGTATCTGCGACCTGGCAGTCAGATAGTCAAATCAGCTGGCGGCCTACACCAGTTCATGAACTGGCATCGCAGCATTCTCACTGATAGTGGTGGTTTTCAAGTTTTTAGTTTGGGCAAATTACGGAAGATATCTGAAGAGGGTGTGGAGTTCCGTTCACATTTGGATGGTTCAAAGCACTTTATCAGCCCTGAGAAATCAATGGAAATCCAAATGGATTTGGGGTCGGACATCGCTATGGCATTTGATGAGTGTGCACCCTATCCTGCTGATTATGATTATGTTAAACAATCAGTTGATTTGACATATCGCTGGGCACAGCGGTGCAAATCTCGTCATGATCGTCCTGATCAAGCTTTGTTCGGGATTATTCAAGGCGGAGTGTATCATGACCTGCGGCAGCGCAGTGCATCTCAACTGATTGAACTAGATTTTCCTGGTTTTGGTATTGGCGGGCTTAGCGTAGGTGAACCTAAACCGTTGATGTATGAAGTACTGGAACACCTTGTGCCAGTATTACCACAGCATAAACCGCGGTACCTTATGGGTGTAGGGTCACCTGATTGCTTGATCGAAGGCGTATTGCGGGGAATTGATATGTTTGATTGTGTTCTGCCAACTCGGATCGCTCGTCATGGTACAGTTATGACTCGTCATGGAAATCTTACAGTACGAGATCAGCCATTCGCACAGGATTTTGCGCCGATTGAGGAAGGATGTCCCTGCTATGCATGCCAGAATTTCAGTCGAGCGTATATCCGTCATCTGTTTAAGGCAAAAGAGATTCTAGGAATGCGTTTGGCAACAATTCACAATATTACTTTCTTACTGCGTCTGATGGAGGATATTAAAGCAGCAATTCGTGAGGACAGGCTAACTGAGTTCCGTAATCAATTTTTCGCCGATTATGCAGGATAAAAGTAGCTAAACGAGAACCATTAATAATGGAGGTGAGCCCATGTTCCTTGAAGCACAACCATCTACAGCAGGTAGTTTAGTCCGGTTGATCATATCCTTTGTGATGATGCTTGCTGTTTTGTATTTCTTCGTCATTCGCCCTCAGCAGCGTCAGCAGAAAGAACACCAGGCTATGCTCAATAATTTGAAAAAGGGAGATAAGGTTGTGACAATTGGTGGTATTCACGGTGAGATAACCGGATTGTCACAGGACGTTATCACACTGAAGATTGCTGAAAAAACAGAGATCAAGATCAGCAAGTCTGGAATAAGTTCAGTGATTAAAGAAGCACGATAAACCACCTGTAGGTGGTTTTTTCATTAGCAAGGGAGGAATTAACATGCGTTCCAAGATGCTGACAGGAATATTGGCTTTATGTTTGCTATGTTTGTTAATTGGGACACAAGCTAAAGTTTTTGCGGGAGAGTTTTATCTCCACGATAATAAGCAATACTGGTGGTATCATGTTGCTGATCCTTATTTTTATGTAGCTGTTCCTAACAACGCTGAATTGTATATCAATAAGACGATGTTTGGATATGAGTTTTTAGAGATATCATGGGATAAAGGCACCATTGTTATGGAGATTGGGGTTATTCCCAATGCTAAAACCGATGATGTAATCAACTTCGTTGCTAAACGCTGGACACCATTCTTGAAAAATACATCGGTTTTTGCTAATCGGGAAATAACTACATCTAATAATTTGAAAACATATTTTTATGGTATTGAAGGTACCGGTCCTGATGGTAAAAAATCCATGCTGCGCTCTGTGTATTTTAACAATGGACAGGCAGTTGTGTATTTGGCGATGTTTTTACCCAGCAGTAAATATCAAGGGGATATGCAGAATCATTGGTTGAAAGCTGTCAACGAGTTTGAATGGTAAATGATCTCTGGCACTCCACAACTCTAAAGGAATTATTCCTTTAGAGTTGTGCTAATAATAGGGTAAAAAGGAGGTCAGAAAGTTGTTGTACGATTTTATGAAAAATGTGTTGGCTGCTGGGCTGGGAATGGCTGTGTTGACAAAAGAAACTGTGACAGAGTTGGTCAATGAATGGGTCAGCAAAGGACATGTGAGCAAAGAAGAAGGTGAACGGCTGTTAAACGATTGGCTGGCCAAGGTTGAACAGCAGCGGCAGGAGTTCAAGCAGCGTGTGGAACAGGAAGTGCATAAAGTTCTTGAAAATTCTGCTTTGGTTACCAGAAAACAGTATGTTGAACTAGAAACGAGGTTGAATGCTTTAGAACAGCGGTTAAGCGCGCTTGAAAAGCAATCTGAGCAGCAGAAAGAGGTGTAAGCAATGCCTTTAGCATGGTATCGGCGGTATCGTCATCTGCGGAGATATCGCCAAATTGGGGAAGTGCTGTTGCGTCATGGATTTGGTTATGTGCTGCAGCAAATTGGTTTTAAATCATGGATATCCCCTTTAAAGCGGCTAAAGGCATTTAGCCATCAACCTGATCCCACCCTTTCATTAGGTACCCGACTGCGATTAGTATTAGAGCAGCTGGGGCCAACTTTTATTAAATTTGGGCAGTTACTTAGCACCCGTCCTGATATTGTACCATTATCGATTCTTAAAGAATTAGAGAGTTTGCAGGATAATGTTGCACCAGTGGGTTTTTCACAGATTCAAAAACAGGTGGAGCAGGCTCTAGGGAAACCAATTGAAGCAATTTTCCGGCACTTTTCGCCAGAACCATTAGCGGCAGCTTCGATTGGCCAGGTCCATCGTGCTGTGCTGCTAGATGGAACAGAAGTGGTGGTGAAAGTCAGAAGGCCGCATGTGGAACAAGTCATTGCTACGGATTTAGAAATTATGTACCGCTTGGCGCATGCTTTTGCCGATCGTTTCGCAGATCAGGTTATAGATATTGTGGAATTAGTTGATCAGTTTGCTAAAATGATTCGCCGCGAACTCGATTATACCCGTGAGGCGCGGAATATTGAACGTTTTCATCATAATTTTAGCGATGATCCTAATGTGGTTATTCCCAAAGTATATTGGCAGTATACAACTGACAAAGTCTTGACAATGAACTACATTCGCGGTATCAAGCTGCGGGACTTAGCAATAATCCAAGAACAGAACATTGATACAGCGCAATTGGCGCGCATTGCTGTCAATGCCTTTGTCAAGCAGGTATTTGAATATGGATTCTTCCATGGAGATCCGCATCCTGGTAATCTTTTGGTTACTGATGATGGAAGGTTAGTGTTTCTCGATTTTGGGATCGTAGGCAGGATAGATTCTGAAACAATGAATCTACTAGGACAACTGCTAGTCGCTGTGATGCGTCGGGATGTGGAAGGTATTATGCAGACCTTTGCTGCCTTAGGCGCCTTGACAGAAAAACCTTCGCGAGAAATGTACATAGACCTCAAAGAATTGGTGGATGATTATTACGGCAAGACCTTGCGAGATTTGAATATTGGCCGGATTGCCGAGGATTTTCTGGAGTTTGCTCGCTCTTACCCAATCAAATTGCCTACAGATCTGACTTTACTGGTGAAGGCCTTGGTCACTATTGAGGGTGTAGGTTCCCAGTTGGTGCCAGAGTTTAATGTGGTAGAAGCTATGGAACCGTATGCTAAAAAATGGGCAAAAGAACATTATAATCTCAGACGTTTGGCAGAAGCTGGCTGGGATAGTACCAAAGAGTGGGTAAAGACGTGGGTAAAACTTCCGGGACAGCTTGAGGAAGCTTTGGATACGCTTAATCGAGGGGATCTGGAAATTCAGTTTAAGCACATGGGGTTAGAACGCTTAATCAACCGATTGGATGTTATTTCCAACCGGTTGACAGCGGGAATAATAATAGGCGCGTTACTGGTCAGTTCGTCATTGGTTATGGTGATAGATCGCGGGCCCAGAATTATGAATTTTCCTGTAGTAGGGCTATTTGGTTTTCTCTTGGCGGGAATGATCGGCTTTTGGTTGCTTATTTCGATCATTCGTTCCGGAAAATATTAAGATGAGAGATTATGATTCTGTAGTATAATACTCGCGCTTGAGCACAAAAATATATGGAATATTGCGGTATAATTCGCAGTAATCAAGCCCATAGCCAACTAGAAACTCGTTTGGGACTGTAAACCCGACATAATCTACAGGTATGTCCACTTCGCGGTTAACTTGCTTGTCCAATAAAGTGCAGATCTTCAAACTAGCAGGTTTTCGAATAGCCAAGTTGTTAACCAGGTAACTTAAAGTCAATCCTGAATCAATTATATCCTCAATAATCAGGACATGTTTACCTTCGATACTATCTTCTAAATCTTTGGTGATCCGCACAACACCAGATGACTGTGTGGCGTCACCATAACTAGAGATACCGATAAAATCCATAGCTAGCGGAACAGTTATGTGTTTAGCTAAATCAGCAAGAAACATAAGGCCGCCCTTGAGGATGCAAAGCAAAAGCAGCTGCTTACCTTCATAGTCACGGTTGATTTGGTCTGCCAGTTCGCGTATGCGCTGCTGGATTTCTTCTTCACTAATGAGAACGCGGTCGACTATATCCAGTTCCATTTCTGATTTCCCCTTTCTATGCGCTTTTTTTAATCATACTACGTGAAATGCTGAAAATCAAGGAGGTTTATAGGCAGGAAATCACATATCCATACCGAAAAACAACAGGTTAGGGGGCAGAGATGGTGAAGGAACAATGAAGAGAAAATGGTTAATTAAACCCTATACTGATCAAGTCCATTATCTTAGTCAAGAATTGGGCATTTGTGCAGTAACTGCTCATCTGCTCCTCAATCGTGGCATTGATTCGGTAGAAAAAGCGCAGCGCTTCCTCAATGGAGAATATAGTCACTCACATCCACCAGAGTTGCTGCCAGATATGGAAAAAGCGATCATGCGGATCAGTACTGCGTTAGCTAATAAGGAATCAATAACCATATATGGTGATTATGATGTTGATGGTCAAACTGCAGTGGCTTTGTTGGTAGAGGTACTGCGCAGCTTGGCGGCGGATCCTGATTTGATCCATTATTATATACCAAATCGCATGGTGGAAGGTTATGGACTGCATTGTGATGCGCTAAAAAACATCAGTCAAGTTAGTTCACTAGTCATCACTGTGGATTGTGGCATCGCATCAATCGAAGCTGCACGCTATGCTCGCTCGCTAGGGTTAGATCTCATTATTACTGATCATCATGAACCAGGGTCAGAACTGCCTGAAGCGATAGCTGTGATCAACCCTAAGCGTTCTGACAGCCGTTATCCATTTCCGTATCTCGCCGGAGTCGGAGTTGCTTTTAAGTTAGTACAAGCGTTAGGTTCGCTCTATGGAAAGGATTATCGTCATTGGCTTGATCTAGTAGCCCTGGGGACTGTGGCTGATTTGGTGCCGTTGGTAGATGAGAATCGAATATTTGTAAAACTCGGTTTGCAACAACTGGAGAATACTGCAAGTTTGGGTCTTAAAGCGTTAGCTCAGATCTGTGCTCTTAAAGCACCGTATAAAGCAGCGGATCTTGGATTCAAACTGGGACCGCGATTGAATGCAGTGGGTCGTATGGGTGAATCACAGCGTGGTGTGGAACTTCTGCTCAGCAGCGATTGGCAGCATGCCCAAAGAATGGCTGAAATATTGGACCAAGAAAACCGCCTGCGCCAACAGACTGAGTCTGATATCTTAGCTGAAGCTGTGGCTATGATCGAAACCAATGGTTGGCATCAAGACCCAGTGATAGTGGCTGCCAGCGAACATTGGCATCCAGGAGTGATCGGCATTGTGGCTTCCCGCATTGTTGAGCGGTATTACCGGCCAACCATTATTATTGCCATAGAAAATGGAATTGGACGAGGTTCCGCTCGTAGTATCGCTGGATTTAACTTGTATACTGGGCTTTCTCAGGTAAAACACCTGCTACTGGAATTTGGTGGTCATGAAATGGCTGCTGGATTATCAGTAGCAGCAGAGAATATCACACTGCTGCGGCAAGCGTTCAGTAAAGTCGTTAGTTCAAGTTTAAAGCCGGAGGATTTCGTACCTAAACTACAGATTGATTGCGAGGTAGATATCAGTGAAATGACGCCACAGCTGCTGGCTGAGTTGGCTTTGTTAGAGCCATATGGAATGGGTAATCCAACACCAGTGCTCAAAGTAACTGGATCAGTGATCAGCACTAGGGCAATGGGTGCTGATGGCGAGCATTTGCGCTGCCAAATCCAAGATTCCTTTGGCCATATTATAGAAGCTGTTGGTTTTGGCATGTATCAAGCGATGCAGGAGGAAAATGCACGGGAACGGTTGAGTTTTGCTGTCTATCCCCAACCTGGTTATTACGATTCACATAGTGTTGAACTAGTTGTTCGGGATTTTCGGGCGGAACCAGAATCGGACAACTATATCACAGATTGGATGTTCAAGCGCTTTCCATGGCAACTGCCGCGACAATTTGATCAGGTATCACATTGGCATAATGCATTCGGCAACATACCTGGCCTTAGTGAATATAATGTATATAATATAATAGATTGTCGCAATGTGTGGGATAAAATTGGCAAGCTGAAAAAGATCTTAGATCCCTCTAAGCGAGTAATGATCTATGCAGCTAGTCCCGCTCGAGTATTAAACTTATGCAGACAGCTGCGGATTGCAATTCCCAACGGGTATAGTTTCATTGGGTTTGAACATGAACTGTTAACTCAGTCAGAAAGAGCAGAATTGGTTACGCTGCTAACGCAGAAGCGGATTCGTTGGGTAGTCACCACTGGTATATGGCAGTCAAAACACCAATGGGATCAAGTAGTAGTTTGTGATCCATTCTGTGAGCCAGGACTATGGTATAATCTATGTGATCAAGTAAGTGATGGTGGCGAACTTGTGCTGCTTTATGGAAAAGAAGACTGTAATTGGATGCAGTGTAAGATTAGAGCTAACTTTCCTGACCGTGAAGATCTCGCGCGGTTTTACTTAGCCTTGACTCGTAAAGGACAGACGGAGTTGACTTATGAACAGGTAGCAGCGTTGGCTCAGCCATTAGCCCTCGGGGAATGTGTAGAGACAATGCTGGATATTTTTACTGAATTAGGGTTGATCGCTAAAAATGAGCAAAGCGTGAAAATTATGCCTAAACCTGCATGCAAACTAGACTTAACTAGTTCGGTCAGGTATAATAATGGTATAATTAAACGCAAACAATATTTAACCTATTTACAGGATTGTTTGGAAAGGGGCTTTATCGATGGACTTAAAAGCGAAAATTCGTGTAATTGAAGACTTCCCTAAACCAGGTATCAGTTTTAAAGATATTACTACATTATTAGAAGATGCAGAGGCTTTTCAATATGCAATTAAGCAAATGGCTGAGTTCTGCCGGCAACGCTCGGTGGATATGATTGTTGGTGTCGAATCACGAGGTTTTATTTTGGGAGCCCCGTTAGCTTATGAGTTAGGACTTGGTTTTGCGTTAATTCGCAAGCCTGGAAAATTACCTGGGGAAATTCTGCGGGTGGAATATGATCTGGAGTATGGCTCTGACGCGCTGGAAATCCATAAAGATGCGATTCAGCCAGGAATGAACGTGGTTTTGGTTGACGATTTGCTAGCGACTGGTGGTACAATCAGTGCAGCGGCCAAATTGGTAGAACAAGTCGGTGCGAATATCAGCGGTTTTGCTTTCCTGATTGAGTTAGAATCACTCAATGGCCGGCAAAAACTTGATGGTTATGATGTGCTGACCTTGGTGAAATATCGAAAATGATTGTTGAAAGAGGTGGGACCTTGAATCTGGAGTCCTTGCTGGAGCAGATAAAATCATACTATCCAGATGCCAATCTAGATATCGTGACAAAAGCATATTACTTCGCACAACAAGCTCATGAAGGACAGTTTCGTGATTCTGGCGAGCCTTATTTCAATCATCCCTACGAAGTAGCCAAGATCTTAGCAGAACTGGAGTTGGATTTGGACACCATTGCCGCTGGTTTACTTCATGATGTGCTGGAGGATACACCAGTTACTCCTGAGCAAATGAAAGCTGAGTTTGGTCAGCAGATTTTTGAATTAGTTGATGGAGTGACAAAACTGGAAAAACTGCCATTTCGCAGCAGTTTCGAGCATCAAGCGGAGAATTTGCGCAAAATGATCTTTGCCATGGCAAAGGATATCAGAGTAATTTTAATCAAGCTGGCTGATCGTTTGCACAATATGCGAACTCTCCGTCATAAGGAACCAGCCAGGCAAAAACAGACTGCCCAAGAAACACTGGATATCTATGCCCCTTTAGCGCATCGCTTAGGTATATGGTCGATCAAATGGGAGATTGAAGATTTAGCCTTCCGCTATTTGTGGCCCGAAGAATACTATCAACTGGTGGGGTTGATCAATAAGAAGCGCAAAGAACGGGAAGGCGATTTGCAGCTCTTGATGCAAATTCTAAAAGATAAGCTCAATGAGCTGAGTATTACTGCAGAGATTCAAGGTCGTCCGAAACACCTGTATAGTATTTATCAGAAAATGCAGCGGCAGCACAAAACTATCAATGAGATCTATGATCTCTTAGCAGTGCGGGTTATTGTAGATTCAGTCAAGGATTGTTATGCGGTCCTTGGTGCGATTCATACACTATGGAAGCCATTACCGGGCAGATTTAAAGATTATATCGCCATGCCTAAGTCCAACATGTATCAATCACTGCATACTACCATTATTGGCCCGAATGGCGAATTATATGAAATTCAAATTCGAACCTGGGAGATGCACCGCATTGCTGAAAAAGGTGTGGCTGCCCATTGGATGTACAAAGAAGGCTACTCCAGCAAAGATGAATCCCTCAACAGCAAAGTGCAATGGCTGCGGGAAGCTGTTGAATGGCTCCAGGAAATGAAAGATCCTCAAGAGTTCATGGAAAGCTTGAAGATCGATTTGTTTGAAGATGAAGTCTTTGTCTTTACACCAAAAGGTGATGTAAAATCTTTACCAATTGGTTCAACACCAGTGGATTTTGCTTTTGATGTGCATACAGATATTGGTCTGCGCTGTATTGGTGCCAAAATTAATGGCCGTATTGAACCCCTAGATTATCAGCTGAAAAACGGTCAGTTTGTGGAAATTCTTACAGGCAAGGTTCCCAACCCGAGTCAGGATTGGCTCAGTTTTGTCAAAACTTCCAAAGCTAAGAACAAGATTCGCAGTTGGTTGAAGGAGCAGCGCCGCGAAGACAGTTTGGAGCGCGGTAAGGAGTTACTGGAAAAGGAACTTAAGAAACTGAACCTGGAACCAAAGGAATATTTAACTGCGGAAAAACTAGCTGAGACTTGCAAGCGTTATGGATACAGTACATCGGAAGATCTCTATGCCAGCATTGGTTATGGACGAATTACTGCAAATCAAGTGGCACAGCGACTTGCTGGTAAAGAGTTGGAAGAACAGCGGCGAAAAGCACAACTGAGCAAACCAAAGGTACCCAAACACCGAGAGGCAAAGGGCATACAAATTAAGGGTGTAGATAATCTGTTAGTGCGTTTTTCCAAATGCTGTACTCCTGTTCCGGGAGACGAAATTGTCGGTTATATTACACGGGGGCGTGGTGTTTCGATTCATCGAGCAGATTGCCCTAACGTCAAGGCTTTAAGTATGGAAGCCGATCGACAAATTGAAGTTTCATGGGATACCAACGAAACTGAATCTTTTCCAGTGGAAATCGAGCTGCGGGCAGTTGACCGGGTAAATATGCTGTCTACAATCATGAACACCATAGCTGAGGGCAAAACCAATATAGAAGCAGTTAATACCCGTAAACTGCGCGATGATATAGCTCTGATTCTGCTAACCGTCGACATTCATGATATTGAACACATGAAAGCATTAATCAACCGTCTAAGACAGGTTGACGGGGTTGTTTCGGTACGGCGGGCAAATCCCACATAAAGGATTGAAGCAGATGGAATTACAGTGTTTTACAACTGAGTTACTCGATACCAATTGTTATGTTGTAATTGAAGATAAAGTCGCCATCGTGGTTGATCCAGCAGGGATCGGCGCAGAGTTATTGACATTCCTTGCTGAGAGACAAGCCCAGTTGATGGCGATTATCAATACGCATGGCCATATTGATCATATTTTGCAAAATACCTGGCTCCAAGAACACACAGGAGCGCCGATTTGGGTTCACGAGGCTGAGAGTCCTTATCTTTTGGATCCTGAGTTGAATCTCTCATCGTGGATATTAGGCGAACCAAGAACTAGTCCAGCTGCAGCACGGTACTTACACGATGGTGAAGAGATCAAGCTAGGGAGTTTGACCATCACAGTATTGCACACACCAGGCCATTCTCCGGGTAGTATTTGTCTTTTAGGTCCAGGCTTTCTCATTAGCGGCGATACTTTGTTCCAGTGCTCCGTTGGCCGTACAGATTTCCCTGGTGGTTCTGTTTCAAAGCTCCAGCAGAGTTTGCAGCGGCTGAAAGAGTTACCGGCGGACACTGTAGTTTATCCCGGCCATGGTTCAAAAACGACTATCGCTCAAGAACTGATCCACAATCCTTTTTTACGTTAGGAGTACCAACAATGCCAATACCGCAACAACTGCAGACAATGCACTTCCAGGTTATCGCACCACCTGAGCTTGAAACTACCGTCAAGGGTACCCTGACCACTTTGTTCCGCAATGTAGATTTCACAGAGGGAAGAATCCTGGAAGTAACTTCGATTGAAAATAGTGATGGTATTTACACCGCAGTAAAACTTGATGGTTGTGATTATGTTTGGGAGCTGATGGATCGGGAAATTAACTCGCCCATCTACAATCAGGAGGACTGGCGCAAAAGGGTCAAAGAGCGGGTTCGTTTGGGTGTTCAGACCCTTATCTGTCAGGAGTATGGTATACCTTTTAGTCCATGGGGGATTCTCACTGGCGTACGTCCGACCAAACTGGTGCATCGGCTGTTAGATCGAGGTTTTAGCAGCACCCAGATTCAGTACTTGTTAACAACAGTTTATCACCTGGCACCATCTCGACAGCAGCTGCTGCTCGATGTTGCTATCAGACAAAGGCCGTTTTTCTTGGGCAATGTCAACAATCCAGTAAGCATTTATGTAGGAATCCCATTCTGCCCAACAAGGTGCAGTTATTGCTCATTTGCCGCATATCCGCTTGATACACATCAACGATTTGTGCCTGGATTTATGCAGGCTTTGTTTAGTGAAATTCAAGCGATCGGCCAATTGCTGCAAGAGTTGGGTGTGAGAGTGCAGACTGTCTATCTTGGCGGCGGGACGCCTACTACGATTACTGGTGGTTACCTACGTCAAATGATGGAACTATTAAATTTCTATTTTCAAGCTGATCAGTGTGCGGAATATACTGTGGAGGCTGGGAGACCAGAAACACTAACCGAAGAAACACTGCTAATTCTACGGCATTATGGTGTGCAAAGAATCAGCATCAATCCCCAAACAATGCATGACCGCACCCTTAAAAAGCTTGGGCGCAATCATACAGCAGAAGATGTCCGCGCAGCTTTTGCTAGAGCAAGAGATGTTGGATTCGCCCATATTAACTCAGATTTAATTCTGGGGCTTCCGGGTGAAAACGTAGATGATTTCGCTGATACATTAAGAGAAATTATACAGCTAGCACCAGATAATATTACTGTACACAGCCTAGCATTAAAACGTGCTAGTCAATTTGGCCAAGCAGTTGACCAGCTGAATCTGCAGCAAGACATCGCTCAAGCCATGGCTGACCTCGCTCAACAGAATTTGAAGGCTGTGGGTATGCTGCCATATTACCTCTACCGGCAACGGTTTATTGTCAGTGATTTGGAGAATATTGGCTACGCCATGCCAGGGGCAGAATCAATCTATAATATTCAAATGATGGAAGAACGGCAGACCATCATTGGCCTTGGTGGTGGTGCGATCACAAAGCTGATCAGCCCTGATTTGACTGTGGTAAGACAAGCTAATCCAAAATGTCCAGCAACCTATACGCAACAGATTCAACAACTCATTGCTGCAAAAAAGTGCCAGATCAGACAGTACTTAGATGTTTGACAGATCAAATGGGGTGAAGTACAATATTCTTGTGCATTCATAAGACATTGGAAAGGAATGGTCTTAATTGGTTAAGAAGTTTAGAGCAATGGCTAAACCGCTGATTATTTTCATCTGTATTACCTTTATCGGCGGTGCGTTATATATTGGAGGAATGTCGTTTTTTGGTGGTAAGAACGATGCCTATGCAGCAGTTGCCACTGTAAATGGCGAGCCGATAACCCTTTACGATCTGCTGAATGCTTTGAATCAAGAGTTATATTATTATCAAATGTATTATGGTGAGCTTGACTTTTCTACGTTAGAAACCATTCGTTACTATGTATATGATAATTTGGTGAACAACTCTTTGATTACGCAAGCACTGGCACAGCGTAAATATAAGATTGCTGAAGATGATATTAAGGCTGAAATGACTCGTTTTAAAGAGTTATATGGGCAAGAACTGCTAGACCAGTCAGGTGTAACTGATGCCCAGATCAGAGAATATGTTACCGTGCAGTTGCAATTTGACAAACTGGTAGAGGACGTTACATCGCAGGTTGTGGTCAGCGAACAGGAAATCATCGATTACTATGAAGCTGTACGGGCAAGCCATATTTTAGTCCGGGTTGATTCAGATGACCAAGAAGCTTGGGATCAAGCCAAGGCTGAAGCTGAGAAGATTCTCGCTCAATTAGATACGATGGATTTTGCAGAAGCAGCTATGACATACAGTGATGACTCCAGTGCTGTTAATGGCGGTGATCTTGGCTTCATTTATCGCGGTCAAACTGTAGAACCATTTGAGCAAGCAGCTTTCAGTTTGGCTGTTGGTGAAGTAAGTGATTTAGTTAAGACCCAGTATGGATATCATATTATTAAAGTGACAGATAAGAAAGTTGCTGAAGGTGAAGAATTCGAATCGGCAAAAGAATCGATTCGTGAACAGTTGCTGAAGCAAAAGCAAAACCAAGTTTTCAACACATGGTTAGCAGAGCAAAGAAGCCAAGCAGAAGTGGTAATCCTGGACAAACAGTTAGCTGCTTATGAATACTTGGTCAATGGTAACTATGACAAAGCTATTGAAACTTACCAAAAAGCGATTGACGAAGATCCTGAAAACGGCTATCTCTATGCATTACTTGGTCAAGTTTATGCTCAGCAGGAGCAATTAGAACCAGCATTGACAGCTTATGAGCAAGCTGTAAAATATATACAGAATGATGCCCAGATCTATTTCATTTTAGGTTCTCTCTATCAAGAACTTGGACAGCAGCAAGAGGCTATCAGCGCTTATCTAAGAGTTTCGGAACTGCGGTCCTATGATCTGGTCACTCAATATCTGGTGCGTTCACGTCTCACTGAGTTAAACGCTGGGGAAGATGCAATTGCGGTTGTTGACAAACGCATTGCTGATATTTCCAAGTTGTATGAAGATGCAGCACAATCCAGCACCAGCGATGCAGCAACAGCAGAAATGGACAGTCAGGGAGAAACTGAGTAAGATTAAAACTGTGTAGTAATGTACGAGTGGTGGTCTCTCCACCACTCGTTTGCTATCCAGTTATTATAGGAGGTAATATATGTGAACATTAATCGTCCACGGGGTACTAACGACATTTTGCCATCAGAATCATATAAGTGGCAGCAAGTAGAAGCAAAGGTTCGCGATATTTGTTATCGCTATGGTTATCAGGAAATCAGAACTCCAATTTTCGAGCATACGGAACTCTTTGAACGCGGGATAGGTGAGACAACAGACATAGTGGAAAAAGAAATGTACACCTTCGTAGACCGCGGTGATCGCAGTATTACACTTAGGCCTGAAGGGACAGCGCCAGTAGTGAGAGCCTTTATTGAAAATAATCTCTATGCGGGACAGCTGCCAGCTAAATTGTATTATATGGGCCCGATGTTCCGATATGAAAAGCCACAGGCGGGCAGGTACAGACAGTTCACTCAGTTCGGTGTAGAGGCCATAGGTAGTATAGATCCGGTTTTGGATGTCGAAATGATTACCCTGCCAATAGAGTTGTATAAAGCTTGCGGTTTGGCAGGTTTTGAGGTACATATCAACAGTTTGGGTTGTCCTAAGTGCCGGTCTGAGTACCGCAATCAACTGCAGGCTATGTTAGCTGCCAAAGCTGATCAGTTTTGTGAGAGCTGTCAATCACGGATAAATCGCAATCCTTTGCGGGTGTTGGACTGTAAATCACCAAAGTGTCGAGAATTACTGAAGGATATTCCTTCGATTCAAGATTATCTCTGCCCAGAATGCCGCGAACACTTCGACCAAGTTACCACCAGTTTGGATCAATTAGGTATCAATTATGTGGTAGATCCACACTTGGTGCGCGGTTTCGATTACTATACGAAAACTGTCTTTGAAATCCTCGTACCTACCCTTGGCGCTCAGAATGCTATTGGCGGGGGTGGGCGTTATGATGGATTAGTAGAAGAGATTGGCGGGAAGTCTATGCCTGCAGTTGGTTTTGCTGTTGGAATGGAACGACTGCTGCTAGCGCTGGCTCAAGAGAACATTGCTTTCAACGAACCAAAAGCTGCTGGTTATGTAGCCCACTTTGGCGGTAAGACCAAACAAGCAGCAGTAAAATTGGTTCATGATTTACGGCAAGCAGGTTTATGGGTAGAGATGGATTATCTGGACCGCAGTCTCAAAGCGCAGATGAAATCCGCAGATAAGCTGCAGAGTCAGTGGGTAATAATGATTGGCGAAGACGAGTTGGCACAAAATCTCGTAAAAATACGTTGGATGAATACTGGTAATGAAGAACAAGTTGCACTTGATCAGGTTCCAGAGTATTTGGCAAGTAAGAGAGAGGGGTAAGACTATGAGCTGGAAGCGCACGCATCATTGCGGTCAATTGTCCAAAGCTTTAACAGGACAAACAGTAGTCCTGAATGGATGGGTTAATCGGCGGAGAGATCTGGGTGGTCTGATTTTTGTCGATCTGCGGGATCGTTCTGGGTTAGTGCAAGTGGTGTTCAATCCAGAAAACTTGACGCAAGAGCAGTATCAGATAGCGGAACAACTAAGACAGGAGTATGTAGTTTCTGTTATAGGAACTGTCCATCCTCGTCCGGATGATCAGATTAATCCTAATCTGGCCAGTGGGGAGATCGAAGTGCTGGCTCAATCCATTACTATTTTGGCAGAAGCCAAAACACCACCATTTCATATTGATCGTGTGGCAGATGTCGATGAGAGCCTGCTCTTGAAATATCGGTACTTGGATCTGCGGCATCAGCATTTACAGCAAGCTTTGATGACACGTCACAAAATCACTCATTACATCCGCAATTTCCTTAACGCGCAGGGATTTTTAGAAATCGAGACTCCGATCTTAACCAAGTCGACACCGGAAGGAGCACGTGACTATATTGTTCCCAGCCGGATTCACCCAGGCAAGTTTTATGCGCTGCCCCAATCACCACAGCAGTTTAAGCAGTTACTGATGATTGCTGGGTTTGAAAAATACTATCAAATTGCTAGATGTTTCCGGGATGAAGACTTACGTGCTGATAGACAGCCAGAATTCACCCAAATTGACTTAGAAATGTCTTTTGTCGATCAAGAGGATATCCTTCAGCTGATGGAACAATTAGTCAGCGGGTTGATGAAGGAAATACTTGGAGTTGAAATTCCCACACCATTCCCGAGAATGAGCTATGATGAAGCAATGCTGCGCTTTGGCAGTGATCGCCCTGACACTCGATTTGGCATGGAAATTGTTGATTTAACCGAAGCAGTAGCTGGCAGTGAGTTCAAAGTGTTTGCCAATACAATAGCTAGCGGTGGAGTAATTCGTGGAATTAATGCTAAAGGATGTGGCGCTAAGTTTTCAAGGCGGGATATTGATCAGCTGTCCGAAAAAGCCGCTAGTTTTGGTGCCAAAGGATTGATCTGGCTGAACATCGGAGAAACAGTGAAATCACCGATTGCCAAATTCTTAACGGAAGCGGAACTTGAAGCAATCTGCAGGAGTTTAGGTGCTGAAAATGGCGACTTGTTACTGCTGGTTGCCGATACTCCAGCAGTAGCAGCGGATGTACTAGGCAGATTACGCCTTCATTTAGGCAGTTTACTGAATTTGATTAATCCTGGGCAGTATAATTTCTTGTGGGTAGTAGACTGGCCATTGTTTGAATACAGCGAAACTGAACAACGTTATGTGGCTGCACATCATCCATTCACTTCGCCGCAGGATACTGACGTGGACTTGATGCTTACTGATCCTGCCAGAGTACGAGCTAAAGCATATGATTTAGTGCTCAATGGCATAGAGTTGGGCGGAGGCAGTGTCCGTATTTTCCGTCGGGACATCCAGGAAAAGATGTTCCAAGCTTTGGGTTTCACCCCGACCGAAGCTCAAGAAAAATTTGGTTTCTTCCTTGAAGCCTTTGAATACGGAGCACCGCCTCACGCAGGGATTGCTTTAGGACTAGACAGATTAGTCATGCTGCTCACTGGTCGTAACTCGATCCGTGATGTGATTGCTTTCCCCAAAACTACCAGTGCCATGGATTTAATGGTCAGTTCGCCTGATCGTGTTAGTGAACAGCAGTTAGTAGAACTAAAGATTCAAATTAATCCTCGTTGAGTTTCTTAGCCAAGTCGTGGACAATGTTGGCACCACGTGAAATGATTACACCTGTAAGAAAGTAATCCAAAAACGGATATTTTAATGGGATGCCTAAATCGTGAAATACACCGACATCAGTTAACCAAGCGAGCATAATACCAAGGATTCCGGCAATAGTAGTTATGTAGGCTTTGTCTAGATTAGGAACCAATGTTTTCACGAAGTTGGTCAGCACTTCTGACAACAATGCAAGGGCAATTACAGTATGTGGTAATGTTTCCATCTATGTCACCCCTTGAAAATAGATTTGTTAAAATGTATGAGCCCTCGTTGAGGTTTAGTACTTGCTATTTACGGATGAAATTGGTTAAGCAGTGCTGGTTGCATCTGTCGCGGTTTTGTGTTAAGATATATTTAAATCAAAACCCTGCTATGTTCGGGATGAAGCTGGCTTTGTTATGAGCCAACACCATAACAAAGGGAATTCGGACTCTAGCGGTGAATTGTAGGCCTTGTTTACAAGGAAACATGAAGCCGTTAGGAGAATACCCACCTGCTGAGAGCAGGTTCATTCAAGCCAGCAAAACGGCATAGTGGGGGGCTAAGTTGGTAAAAACCTCCTAGGGATTAGGAGGTTTTACTATTTGTAGAGAAGGAGAGACGTGTGTGCATAGATTTCTGCGGACACAATGGCTGATTGGCCAGGAAGGCTTACATAAATTACAAGCGGCAACTGTAGCAGTTTGTGGATTAGGCGGAGTTGGTGGGGCAGCGGTAGAAGCTTTGGCCCGCAGTGGTATAGGCAAGCTGGTGATAATTGACCACGACCGAGTTGATCCTACCAACATTAATCGACAATTGATAGCTTTTACTTCCACAATTGGTCAACCCAAGGTTGAAGTGGCTGCAGCTCGTTTGCGGGATATTAATCCTGAATGCGAAGTGATTGCACTACAGATGTTTTACAATAAAGACTGCTCGCAGCAGTTGTTTGATCACCAGCCTGATTATGTGGTTGATGCTATAGATTCGGTGGCTGCTAAAGTTGATTTAATTACAGAATGTGTAGCTAGAAATGTACCGATAATCTCGTCAATGGGAGCAGGAAACAAACTGGATCCGACTAAATTCATGGTTGCCGATATTAGCGAAACTCACACTTGTCCACTGGCTAAAGTGGTACGGACAAACTTGCGAAAACTGGGAATAACCAGAGGAGTGAAGACTGTTTTTTCTACAGAACAACCCCGCAAAATTGATCGCGGCGACACTGATGAACGCGCTCCAGGGTCAATTGCTTTCGTACCGCCAGTGGCGGGGTACATCATAGCCAGTGTAGTAATCCGGGATTTGTTAGCCAAATAAACTTTCCGAGGTGAAAGGTATGGATTTATTCAGCGCTGCGTATCAAGAGCGAGATGGGCAACCTTTAGCAGTGCGTATGCGGCCTGCGACCTTAGATGAGTATGTAGGCCAGGAGCATATCTTGGGCAAAGGTAAACTGCTGCGCAGAGCGATTGAAAGTGACCACATTGGTTCACTTATCCTCTATGGGCCACCAGGCAGCGGCAAGACAACTTTGGCCTATGTCATTTCTCAAGTAACAAAGGCCAACTATGTGCAAGTGAGTGCTACCAATACTGGTGTAGGTGAGCTAAAGCAGATTATCAGTGAAGCCAAGGAAAGGCTCAAACTATATCAACAGAAAACTATATTGTTTATTGATGAAATTCAGCGGTTGAACAAAGGCCAACAGGATATACTGCTGCCAGCCATGGAAAACGGTGATGTCATTTTAATTGCAGCGACCACTGAGAATCCATATTTTGAGGTAAATGCAGCACTGTTAAGTCGTGCTAGGATCTTCAAGCTAAATCCTTTAACCAAGAGTGACTTAATCAGAATAATCAAGCAGGCATGCAATTCCCCACGAGGATTGGCTAACTACCCTCATGAAATCAGTGATGAAGCGCTAAAGCACTTGGTGGAGACAGCTAATGGCGATGCGCGAGTGGCTCTTAATGCCTTGGAATTTGCGGTAATGTCTACTCCACCAAATGGGGAAGGGATACGCCAAATTGATCTGTCAATTATGGAGGATGCAGTCCAGGCACAAAGAGTTAATTATGACAAGTCTGGAGATGCACATTATGATGTTGTTTCCGCTTTTATTAAATCAATGCGCGGCAGTGACCCTGATGCTGCATTATATTGGTTTGCCCGCATGTTATATGCTAACGAGGATCCTCGTTTCATTGTGCGCCGCATCATAGTGCATGCTTCGGAAGATGTGGGGATGGCTGATCCAAATGCCATGCTTATAGCTCATGCCGCTGCTAATGCTTTGGAATGGGTAGGCATGCCTGAAGCACGCATTCCTATAGCACAGGCAATTATTTACATAGCAACAGCACCCAAGAGCAACTCTGTGGTTACTGCCATTGATCGTGCCATTAAGTTGGTAGCAACCACCACTGCTGGGCCAGTACCCAATCATTTACGAGATTCCAGCTATGAAGGGGCCAAGCAGTTAGGTCATGGAGTAGGATATCAATATCCGCACGATTATCCATATCACTATGTTAAACAGCAGTACTTGCCAGACAACATTCGTAATCCTCAGCTGTACCAGCCTAGTGATCAAGGTTATGAAAAAAGAATTAAAGAACGCATGGATTTTTTAACACGTTTGAATTGACAGTGGAAAAATCAGTATGCTATGATAAGTGAGAACCAATTCCGAGTACCATACTCGGAATTGTCAGGAGTGGTTTGCATGCGGATTTCAACAAAAGGTGAATATGGAGTCCGGGCAATGCTGGACTTGGCTTTGCGCTATGATCAGGGCCCTGTGCCTTTGAGCGCGATTGCCAAACGTCAGGACATATCGGAGCACTATCTGGAGCAGTTGATTTCCACACTGCGTAAAGCTGGTTTAGTCGTAAGCTTTCGTGGAGCTCAAGGCGGTTACCAATTAGCGCGTTCTCCCAGTGAGATCACAATTGGTGACATTATCCGCTCTTTAGAGGGACCTATAGCTCCAATGGAATGTGTCAGCGATGCACGACAAGATCATTGTCTCCAGAAAGACTTGTGCGCTACCCGTATGTTATGGCTGAAGTTGCGTACAAGCATTGAACAAGTCTTAGAGAACACAACGCTCGCTTGTTTATGTCAAGAAGCAATCAAATTAGAAGCAGCAGTAGACAATTAGAGGTGATTTACGGTGAAGCCGATTTACTTGGATCATGCCGCCACAACACCCATCCGTGCGGAAGTTCTAGAAGCAATGATGCCCTACTTGACGGAGCAATTTGGTAATGCCTCCACTGTGTACAGTTGGGGACGCGAAGCGCGAAAAGCGCTAGATCAAGCGCGGCAGACTGTGGCAGATGTAATTGGGGCCGATTTCAATGAGATAATCTTTACTAGCGGTGGGTCTGAAGCGGACAATTTAGCCATCAAAGGTGCTGCCTGGGAATACAGTCACAAAGGTAAACATATCATAACATCTTGTATCGAGCACCCAGCCGTGTTAAACACAATGAAACGCTTGGAGCAAGAAGGATTTGAAGTCACTTATCTTCCCGTCAGCCCTGAAGGAATAGTCAGTGTAGAAGCTTTTCAAAATGCTTTAAGAAATGATACGATACTTGTCTCAATTATGCATGCCAATAATGAAATTGGCACTATCCAACCGATTGCTGAGATTGGCAAGATTGCCCATGAACGGGGAATTCTTGTACATACAGATGCTGTACAATCAGTTGGTTTACTAGATGTGAATGTTAAAGAGTTAAATGTTGACATGTTGAGTATGTCTGCCCATAAGCTCTACGGCCCCAAAGGTGTAGGAGCACTGTATGTGCGCAAAGGTGTCAGGCTCGTTCCCCTGATTCATGGCGGCGGTCAAGAACGGCGTAGACGCGCGGGAACAGAAAACGTCGCTGGAATCGTTGGGTTTGCTAAAGCTTTAGCTTTAGCAGAAGCAGAAAAGGCAGACGTTGTGCCCAAGATTCAAAAGCTCCGGGATAGGTTGCTGGACGGAATTCTGCAGATACCTCATGTGCGTCTCAATGGCAGCAGAACAAATCGCTTACCAAATAATGTTAATGTCTGTTTTGAGTTTATCGAAGGAGAGTCACTCTTGCTCAACCTGGATATGAAAGGTATAGCTGCATCCAGCGGTTCAGCATGCACATCAGGTTCACTGGATCCTTCCCATGTGTTGTTAGCCTTGGGTTTACCTCATGAGATTGCCCATGGTTCATTACGATTAAGCTTAGGTAAAGATAACACCGAAGCAGAAATCGACTATGTGTTAGAGTGTTTGCCACCGATCGTGGATCGTTTGCGGCAGATGTCACCTCTATATAACGCTAATACCAATTAAAGGGGATGCGACCATAATGTATTCAGATAAAGTGATGGATCATTTCCAAAATCCACGCAACGTCGGGGAAATTCCAGACGCTGACGGAATTGGTGAAGAAGGTAATCCTCGGTGTGGAGATATCATGAAATTATGGATAAAGGTTCGCGATGGGCGGATCGTCGATGCTAAGTTTAAGACTTTCGGCTGTGGTGCTGCAATTGCCACATCTAGCATGATTACAGAAATGGTTATTGGCAAGACCTTGGAGGAAGCAGAACAGATTACTAATGAAGCCGTAGCTGAAGCTTTGGATGGACTGCCGCCAGTTAAAATGCACTGCTCTAATTTGGCTGCTGATGCTTTGAAAAAAGCAATAGCTGATTACCGGCAAAGAGTGGCACAAAGCTAAGATATTACCACTGTAATTTATGGCTGAAAATGCGCATACTACGACCAAGGAGTGAGAATGATGATGGGCAATCCAGGTCGTAGTTGGCTGATAGCCGGTATTGTCGGTGCAGCAGCTGGAATATATATTATGAACAAAATAGATGGTACAAAGTTGGAAAAGCGCTTAAAATACCGCGGGAGAAAATGGATGTTAGGGATGAGGCACAGCTACAGAATGGGACGCAACATGCTCACGCAGAGGATAGCGCGGATGTTACAGTAAAGAGGTTGGTACTACAGCCAGCCTCTTTTTTACATGAAAAGTGCGCATGTGATCAATACTATGGTTATGGACAATCGCAAATGGATTCTTTTTATTCTCATCGTGCTCATTATCCTGTTTTTGTATCGTGTACGAGCCATCCTTAGTCCATTTCTCTTTGCAGCTTTAATAGCCTATATTGCTTTTCCTTTAGTCAAAATATTTGAAAAGCGCCAGGTACCCCGGACCATGGCAATCCTGTTAGTTTACTTAATCTTTGGAACAGTTATTGGCCTTATCTTTTCCTTTCTAATACCCCAATTAGCCAAGGAACTGGACGACATTCTGAAGACTCTGCCTGAACAAACTGAGATGCTGGAAGATGGGTTGGATTTATTTAAAAGTCTTCAGCATATGACTGTACCGAAAATCATAAAGGATGGTTTTGAACTGTTGGTAAATCGTATTCAAATTTTGCTGGAAGGGTTGGCAGGACGTCTGGCGAGTTTCCTTGTTGCGATGGTTTCGCAAATCATTAGTTTAGCAGTCGCTCCTTTCTTGGCGTTTTATTTGCTGCGGGATATGGAAAAGATTAAGCGTCGAACTTTCCTGTCGATTCCTCGGGCCTATAGATTGACAGTGTATTCACTTGCTAAGGAAATGAATGATGTACTCAATGGTTTTATTCGAGGACAGCTGGTTAATTCGACTTTGGTTGGTTTGCTGATTGCAGCAGGTTTGGCTATTATTGGTATTAAATATGCGTTGTTTATTGGGATACTAGCGGGGCTGTTCAATATCATCCCGTATTTTGGTCCGGTAATTGGTTTCATTCCAGCATTCGTCTTAGCATTAGCTAAATCACCAATGTCAGTGTTTTGGGTGTTAGTTACGTTTGTGGTGGCCAACCAGATTGAGGCTAATATCATTGCTCCAAAATTCGTAGGTGAGCGGGTTGGATTACATCCTCTGGCTGTAATATTTGCTATTCTGGCTGGTGGAGAGCTGATGGGCATTTCTGGGATGTTGGTGGCAGTACCAGTAGCGGGCATTGTGCGGATCCTGTTAAACTATGTGCTGCGGAAATTAGACCGCGTTTGATCCGATGTGGCAGTGTTGACAAGGTTTTTCGCATTGGATAAGATAGGAATAGTAAAAAGGAAGGGGGGAACCGCGTTTTAGTGCGGACAAGATGAAGTATATTACAGCTGATCAAATGCGGTCCATGTTTTTAGAGTTTTTCCAATCAAAGGGGCATAAGATTCTACCCAGTGCCTCCCTCGTCCCGCATGGTGATCCAAGCCTGTTGTTAACTGGCGCCGGGATGGTGCCATTTAAGCCTTATTTTTTAGGGCAGGAGATACCCGAGAGCCGGCGCGTGACTACATGTCAGAGATGTATTCGGACACCAGATATTGATAATGTTGGTAAAACCGCGCGCCATGCCACTTTCTTTGAAATGTTAGGGAATTTTTCGTTTGGTGATTATTTCAAAGCGGAAGTGATTCCGTGGGCATGGGAATTCATTACAGAACACATGGGTATTGATCCGGATAAGCTTTGGGTCAGTGTCTATCTGGATGATGATGAGGCATATCGGATTTGGAATGAGGTAGTGGGAGTTCCCAAAGAACGAATTGTCCGATTGGGCAAAGAAGACAATTTCTGGGAGATCGGTCCTGGTTATCCTTGTGGACCATGTTCAGAAATCCACTATGATCGGGGTCCAGAATATGGCTGTGGCAGTCCTGACTGCAAACCAGGTTGTGATTGCGAACGGTTTATGGAGTTTTGGAATCTAGTGTTTATTCAATACCGTAAACTGGAAAATGGTCAATACGAACCCCTGGCAGCCAAAAGTATTGATACCGGTATGGGTATGGAACGAATTGTTGCCTTGATGCAAGGTGTCAAGAGTATTTTTGAAATCGATTTAGTACGGCCAATAGTGGACAAAGTAGCTGAACTTGCAGGGACACACTACAATGCTAATCCTAAAGTAGATGAATCGTTGCGGGTAATCACCGATCATGCTCGTGGTTTCACATTTTTAATCAGCGATGGTGTGCTGCCGAGCAATGAAGGCAGAGGTTATGTACTCAGACGGCTGCTGCGGCGGGCCGCTCGGCATGGCCGTTTGTTGGGGATTAAAGGTCAGTTCCTCAATGAAGTAGTAGATGTGGTCATAAAGCAAATGAGCCATGGCTATCCAGAATTGCTTGAGAAACGGGATTACATCCATAAAGTGGTCGATTTAGAAGAGCGTCGTTTCTTTGCGACCCTCGATCTAGGGTTAAGCATGCTTCAAGAACTCATTGAGGAAAAGAAGGGTAGTGCTGACCGGGTAATTGCGGGGACTGATGTATTTAAACTGTATGATACTTATGGTTTCCCAGTGGAACTGACACGCGAGATTGCGCAAGAGCATGGTTTTGAGATTGATGATGAAGGATTTCAACAAGAAATGGCACGCCAGCGTGAGCGCGCTAGAGCTGCTCATGTTCAGATGACTTATTTAGACCGTCAGGTAGAACTATGCAAACAGCTGCATGAGCAGATGGAAACCACTTTTGTGGGATACCAAAGAACTGAATGTGAAGCCACCGTTTTAGCGATTATCAAGGGTGAGGAATTGGTTGAACGTTTGAGTCTTGGCGAGGAAGGTTTGATTGTTTTATCGCAAACACCTTTCTACGCTGAAAGTGGTGGACAAGTAGCTGATACAGGTACAATTACCGGAAAGGTTGGGCAGTTTGCTGTCAAGGATGTGCGGCGCCCAGTAGAGGGAATTATCATTCACCAAGGTGTGATTACTTCTGGAGCGCTCAATGTTGGTGAGTCAGTTTTAGCGACTGTTTACGCAAAAGAACGGATTGACACGGCACGGCACCACAGTGCGACTCATCTCTTACATAAAGCGCTGCGTGAGGTTCTCGGAGATCATGTGCATCAGGCTGGTTCATCTGTAGATCCTCAACGCCTAAGGTTCGACTTTACCCATTTTGAGGCTGTTACACCAGAGCAATTGAAAGTCATAGAGCAAAAAGTCAATGAAGCAATCATGGCTAATTACCCTGTTTGTGTAGAAATTATGCCGATCGACGAAGCCAAAGCGAAGGGCGCTATGGCTCTGTTTGGTGAGAAGTACGGCAGCACTGTGCGGGTAATCACAATGGGCGAATCCATTGAGTTGTGTGGTGGAACCCATGTCAGAGCCACAGGTGATATTGGTTTGTTCAGAATTGTGTCTGAAAGCAGTATCGCTGCCGGTGTCCGCCGGATTGAAGCTGTTGCAGGCAAGCGTGCACTAGAGTACACAGATAACCGTGAACAAATTTTACAACAGCTGTGCCAATTGTTAGACACTCAACCAGAGCGGGTAGTAGATCAACTTAACCGGTTATTTGAACAGCAGAAGCAGCTGCAGCATGAGTTAAATCAATTCAAACGTCAAGCTGTTGGTAACTTGGTATCTGATTTAGTCAAGCAGTCAGAGACAATTAATGGTGTGCATCTGCTCGTGGCTGAAGTCCAATTAGCAGAAGCTGATCAATTAAGAGAATTAGGTGATCGGCTGCGTGATCAACTCACACCAGCAGTGATAGTCTTAGGTGCTAAAACAGAAGGTAAAGTCCTGTTATTGGCTATGGCTAGCAAGGACTTGGCTGGTAGTGTTGTGCATGCTGGAAATGTTGTTAAAGCTGCCGCACAGATTTGCGGCGGTGGCGGCGGAGGTCGTCCTGATATGGCGCAGGCAGGTGGCAAACTGCCAGAGAAACTTGGAGAAGCATTGGCCACAGTGCGGGAGCAGTTGGTAAAACAGTTAGAGGAAAAGTAGCCAAGTACGCCGAAGTAGGTATGTGATCAACCACAGAGGGGGCTTGGTGGTTATGACTGACGATAAAACTACTGTATTTCGCAGCAGTGTACGCTGTGATAAAAGTTCCGTCAGCTGCGTCTTACAGGAAGTTTATAAGGCGCTGGAAGCCAAAGGCTATAACCCAATTGGCCAGATTGTCGGATATTTAATATCTGGCGATCCCACATATATTACGAGTTATGGCAATGCCCGGAACCTAATTCGCCAATTAGATCGGGATGAGATCTTGGAAGAATTAGTTGCAGCGTATTTACAAAAGTCACAAGGGACTGGCGCAAGCTAGTCTCTTGTGCTAGTTTTATCTGCGAATCAGTTCGCTAGCAAAGGATTGAGAAATATGCTGAGAGATTTCCTCATACGCATCAATCCCTGGAGTGAAAAACATGCAGATCCTACTTACCGCATAGCTTTGGACATTGGCACCGAATTTGTAAAAGCTGTATTTATTGAACAAGCAGGCCCTGTAGCGACGATCATAGGCGTTGGCCGCGCTCAACAGGATTATGCGGATATGGAGAGTGGAGCTGTGGCTAATATCTCGGGTGTGGTACGCTGCTGTCGCCAAGCGTTAACCCATGGCTCTGTGGTCGCTGGGGTAAAACCAAAGGAAGTCGTCATCGGTGTAGCTGGGCAATTTGTAAAAGGCATGACCTGGACGGTAATGCGCCAGCGGAAACACCCTCACCGGCCAATTACACGCGCTGAATTAGCGCGTATGGCTGCAGATGTACATAAAGATGCATTAAAGCACGCCACAACTGAGATGGCACAACAGATGGGCTTTAAAGAACTTGATATAGACTTGGTGAACTCCGCAGTAGTAGATATTCGCATTGATGGTTATCAAGTGTCAAATCCTTTGGATTTTCAGGGAAGAAACGTAGAGATGACCGTATTTATGGTCTTTGCTCCTATGATCCATGTAAGTGCTATGCGCACCATTGCTGAACGTTTGGATTTGGATTTAGTCGGGCTAGTCGCTGAACCATATGCGGTAGCAGCGAGTACTTTTACTGATGAGGCATATGAATTTGGATCATTGGTAATTGATATTGGTGGTGGTAGTACGGATATTGCTTTGATTCATCGAGGTGGAATAACCAGAACCAAGATGATCGCTATGGGCGGCCGTGCCTTTACCAAGGGAATTGCCGCATATTTTCGCAAGACTCTGAAAGAAGCCGAACAGCTGAAACTGGATTATGCTGCGGGACTGGAAACAAACAGTCTAATTAAAGATGTGATCGCAGCTGATATCGAGATCTGGCTCGATGCGCTGCTGTTGGGTTTGCAGGAAATCTACTATGGTCAACCACTGCCGCCTCGAATTGTCTTGTGCGGGGGTGGAAGCGGGCTGCCCGGGATTACCCAGGCTCTGACCTCTGATAAGATGGTACGCTCTGGGTTATTTTCAGAAATACCAGAAGTACGCATTCTTCAGACAGAAGATGTTTTTGGCATCGCTGATCCCAAGCAGTTTCTAGTTTCCTTTCAAGATGTAACGCCTAAAAGCATTGCTTTTCAAGCAAGTTTAATTCAGCGAAATACGAGCACCATCTTAGGAGGTGTAAGCGTAGGATGATCATCTATCTCGATCCTATTGATGAGCTGAACACGATTGTGCATCGGATGCGTATGGTTGAGGATCAAGAAGTAGTGCTGGTGGTTCCAAAAGAGAATCAAGCGTTACGAGACGCGATTAATGTAAAATTATTGGCGAAATATGCGCAAGATTCGCACAAGCAGCTTGCCATCCAGACTCAGGATCCGGTTATTATCAACAATGCAGAAGCCAATGGTATTCCAGTAATCATAGATGAAGCAGCGGCTGCTTCAGAAAAAGAATCAGATACAGCTGAACCAAAAAGCAAACGACATGGCAGAAGCCCAGGTGGTTATGAGCGCCTATTTGTTATTTTGCTGGTAGTTGCTGCTTTGTTAGGTTTGGCGTATTTCAATTTACCAAGGGCTATCATAGTGGTTACACCAAAAGTGATGAGTTTCCAGCACGAACTTACATTGCCCCTTGATCAACTCAGTGGCTTAGTGAAGGAAACTGCCAGTCTGACTTTAACACGGAGAACGCCAGCTACTGGGCGGAAGACTGTAGGAATTGCTGCTGCACGTGGTGTAGTGACGCTGGTAAATCAGACACAATCTGAAATACTGGTCAAAAAGGGTACCATTGTTGAGACTGGTACTGGTATCCAGTTCCGGACCCTTTCTGATGTGTCTGTTCCTGCGGTAAAGACCCAATACTTTATGGATATCCCTACAGGATTGACTGCTGGGCGAGCGGAAGTTGAAATTGAAGCAGTAGATTTAGGTAACAAGGGTAATGTGGCTGCAGGTCGAATTACTATCATTCGCGGCTATGATTTAGAGGTGCGCAATATGGATCCTACAAGTGGCGGCGAGGATGTGGTTCTGCAGGTAGCGACTGTAGAGGACATTGCTCGAGTTCAAGCGCAGGTTGAGCGCGACGGCAGACAGGAGCTGCTCAACATAATCAGGGAACAGGGTGATAAACGCCGCATGCTTGAAGATACTTTTCAAATGGGAATAACCTGGACGCAGCTATCCTCAGAGGATACTGAAACCAATGAAGTGTATGCTACCGGTATTTGCCGCGGTGAGGTATACTTTGTCGATACAGATGAGTTAAGTTTGCATATCGCAGAGCTTTTAGCAGCATCTGTACCAGATGGTTTCATGATCAAGCCTGAGAGTTTAGTCTTGGAACAAATGCAGTTGTTGACAGATGATACTGGTTATCAGCTGAGAGTCGTGGCGCAAGCTATGATTCAAGGTGTTATCGATTCTCAAATGCTGGCAAATGAGTTAGCAGGAAAAGATGCTAGTGAAGTGGAAGATATTTTGAACACAATGCCAGTAATTGGCGAAGTCGCCATCGATAACGGAGCAGCAGATAAACTGCCCCAATCGCCGCGCTGGTTACGAATAAAAGTTGAACAACCAAAACCAATTTACTAGGGGCGTACAGTTTTGGAATATCGATTCTTAGGTAACACTAATATTAAAGTATCACGCTTGTGTTTTGGTACTTTAACAATCGGACCGCTGCAGCGAAACTTGTCGATTGCTGAAGGCAGCGAGTTGATTAGGGAAGCTTTAGCTGCGGGCGTCAATTTTCTGGATACGGCTCAGTTATACCGCAACTATGCCTACATTCGGGAAGCGCTGCGCCACTGGCCGCATGATGTGGTAGTTGCCACAAAAAGCTATGCTTATACGCAAGAAATGATGCGTGATGCTCTGGAGGAAGCCAGACGTGAGTTAGATTTGGATGTAATCCCAATCTTTATGCTGCACGAGCAGGAATCAGAGCACACCATTCGCGGTCATTGGCCGGCTTTGGAGTACCTGCTCAACGCCAAGGTTAAAGGTCTGGTAAAGGCTGTAGGCATTTCAACCCACTATGTGCAGGGAGTGTTGGGAGCTTGCAAGTATCCAGAAATTGAAATCATTTCCCCGCTGATCAATCTGACAGGTGTCGGGATCCAAGGTGGTACGCGTGATGATATGCTGCATGCTGTGCAGCGTGCTGCTGCCTTAGGCAAAGGAGTTTATGCAATGAAACCCTTAGGTGGCGGCCACTTAATAGCTAAGCAAGCAGCAGCATTTCAATTTCTGCTAGACCAGCCAGCGATCGATGCGATTGCCGTGGGCATGAAAAATATTGGAGAATTAAGGCGAAATTTGGCATATTTTAATGGCGAACCAGTGGAGATGCTAAACCTTGAGCAGATTGATCGCCGACTGCATATTGATGATTGGTGTCAGTTGTGCGGCCGCTGTGTAGAAGCATGCCCTTCTCATGCACTGACAAAAACAGAAACAGAAATTGTAGTTGATCGAGATAAGTGCGTATTTTGTGGATACTGCGGCGCTGCTTGCCCTGAGTTTGCCATTAAGGTAATATAATAAGGAGCACGAGTGATGCGGATTTTAGGATTAGATGTAGGAGAGAAAACTATCGGAGTAGCTGTGAGTGATCCATTGGGTTTTACTGCTCAGGGTTTGGAAGTAATCAGACGCACCAGTATAAAAGCAGATCTGGACCGCATAGCAGCGATCGTAGCGGAGTATCAAGTAGAGCAAATTGTAGTTGGTATGCCACGACGCACTGATGGCAGCTATGGGCCTGAAGCAGAAAAGATCAAACTTTTTGCTGAGCGATTGGCAAAAAGAATTAATTTACCAATTACTTTCTGGGATGAAAGGTTTTCCACAGTTGTCGCCGAAAGGATTCTATTAGCCGGAGATGTGAGTAGGGCAAAGAGACGACAAGTTATTGACAAAATAGCAGCAAGTGTAATCTTGCAAGCATATTTGGATCGAAAATAAAGGAGGAACTGCCAATGGCAAATGAAGAAAAAATCACTTTGTTGGATGAGAATAATGAGGAAGTCGAATTCACAGTAGTAGACTATGTAGAAATAGACGATAACCGTTACATCGTCCTATTGCCCGAAGACGATCCCGAAGATGGAGCGATCATTCTGCGCATCGAGGAAGACGAGAACGGTGATGATATCTTAGTGGAAATTGAAGACGATGAAGAGTTTGATCGGGTAGTGGAAGTACTAGAACAAGAAGATGATGACGAGGATGATGACGAAGAATAACGCCTACTCGGCCTGATTTGCATAATTCGTCGGTATGATTTATAATAAATAAGCTAGCCGTCGTTTATGCTAAATCAGATGAGGAGGGTCATATTTGAAGCCCAATCTATCTTCGAAGGCTAAGCGGACCTGTTATATTCTGGTCCGTTTTGTTTTAGTCATATTTACAATTGGCGTATTTTTAGCACAGATTGGACTTTTGTTGGTTTTACATTATGCCTACTTGCCTGTTAGCACCGACGTCAATAGCGTAGACAAGATTATTACTATTAAACCAGGAATGTCTGGGAAAGCAATCGCTCAACTATTATTTGACAGTGGACTGATTATTGATGTACGTGTATTCAACATTATGCTGCGCTTGACCAATACCGCCAATCGCTTGCAGGCAGGAGAATATCTCTTAAATCCGACGCTGACTACTATGGAAGTGATCGATAAGCTGCGGCAGGGAACGACAGTTACTTATCGTGTTGTGATCCCTGAAGGATACAATATCCAACAGATAGCCAAGGCCTTAGCTGATCAAGGATTAGTTGATCAAGAACGCTTTATTACATTAGCCACAAATGCTGAGTTGGTTTATGGTGATGATGTACCTCTGCCTATACCAATATCCTCGCTGGAAGGTTACTTGTTTCCTGACACTTATCGTTTTGTGAAAGGTCAAGGGGAAGAAAGCATTATTCGGCAAATGGTAGCCCGTTTTATTGACTATGCTTTGCCACAAATAGATCTGTCACTTCTAGATAATAAGTACACCTTGCACGAAGTGATTACGCTTGCATCAATTGTAGAAAAAGAAGTGATGGTGGACTGGGAACGACCGCTTGTGGCAGCTGTCTATCTCAATCGTTTGAGTATTGGTATGCGCCTGCAGGCTGATCCGACTGTTCGCTATGTAATGACTGAAGACCGGAGTCGGGTATTGTATCGAGATTTAGAGATTGACTCACCATACAATACTTATCGTTATGACGGGCTTCCTCCAGGCCCTATTGCCAGTCCGGGTATCCGATCAATCTTGGCCGTGCTCAATCCAGCAGATGTGGACTACCTTTACTTTGTAAGCAAGCGTGATGGAACGCATCAGTTCAGTCGTACTTTTGAAGAACATGTCGCTGCTAGACGAATGCTAGGGTACTAACCAGGATGAAGAGAAGGTGATTTATGTGAAGAAGCCAGAACTGCTGGCACCAGCTGGTAATATGGAAAAAGCGATCATAGCGATTGCGTATGGCGCGGATGCAGTTTACCTCTCGGGACAGCTGTATGGGATGCGAGCCGGTGCAGGAAACTTTACCCATGAAGAGTTAGCAGAAGTGGTACGTTATGCTCACGAGCGCAATGTCAAAGTATATGTTACGGTGAACATTATCCCGCATAACCAGCATTTAGAGGGTATGCCTGAGTATATTGCCTTTTTACGGGACATTGGCGTAGATGCGATCATTGTTGCTGATGTGGGTGTAATACGTATTGCCAAGCAGGTGGCTCCAGATCTGCCCCTACATCTTAGTACACAGGCCAATACCGTGAACTGGCAGGCAGCAATGTTTTGGAGTGAGCTGGGGATTAGACGCTTAGTATTAGCGCGGGAAGCAACTCGCGAAGATATTCGTTTAATTCGCAGTAAGGTTGATAGCGAAATTGAAGTGTTTGTGCATGGTTCCATGTGTATGGCTTACTCTGGAAGATGTCTGTTGAGCGGTGTTATGACGGGGAGAGAAGCAAATTTAGGAGCCTGCACCCAAAGCTGCCGCTGGAAGTACTCCGTAATGGAAGAAAGCCGTCCTGGAGAGTATTTTCCAATTGAAGAAACAGCTGAAGGGACTTATATTTTTAATTCTAAGGATCTATGCCTTTTGGAGTATCTGCCTGATTTAGTAAAGATTGGTGTTGATAGTCTGAAGATTGAAGGACGGATGAAAAGCATCTACTATGTTGGTACTGTGGTCCGAGCGTATCGAAAAGCCATAGATGCATATTTTGCTGATCCTGAAGGTTATCAGTTAGATTCAGAGCTGCTCTCGGAAGTGCGCAAAGTTAGCCATCGTCCTTATTATCCTGGCTTTTTCCTAGGTGAGCGTATAGGCACTTATCCAGAGAGTTCTGCTTATATCCAAGGATATGATTTTGTTGGTTTAGTGGAAGAATATGATAGTCAAACTCACGAAGCTGTGGTTGGAGTGCGAAATCGTCTGCCAATTGGTGAACAGGTAGAAATTCTCCAACCTACTGGTCCTACTATTCAACTAAAAATCACAGAGCTAATCAATACTGAAGATGGACAATCCTTAGATGCGGCACACGCCAATTTCCGAGTAAGGATCAAAACTCCTCCGGTAGAACCACTGTCGATGCTGCGCATTGCCAAGCCAGAGGATGTGGAAAAAGTGAAACATCGTGTTCCAGGTCCATCGCATCATTAAGTACTGCACAAGCTTTCAGAAGAAAGGGATCTAGATGCCGTCTCAGCAAGAACTTATGATACAAGAAGGACAAACGTACAAGGTTGTTATCACCGATTTGAATCAAGAAGGGGAAGGGGTTGGCCGGGTAGGAAATGTAGTGGTATTCGTATCCGATGCCATCCCTGGTGATGTGGTTTTGGCGCGAGTTATTTCACTGAAGAAGAGTTACGCACAGGCTATCATAATTGAAATTGTGGATCCCTCACCAGCACGAGTCACACCTGCTTGTCCTGCTGCAAAGCAGTGTGGCGGCTGTCAGCTAGCACATATGGCGTATACTGAGCAACTAGCATGGAAGCAAAAGCATGTACAGGCTGCAATGACTCGGATAGCAAAACTAGATGTTCCAGTAGAGCCGGTGATCGGTATGAATCAGCCTGCAGCTTATCGGAATAAAGCGGAGTTTCCTGTTGGTGGTACATCACAGCAAACGGTTCTGGGTTTTTATCAGAAACGGTCTCATGTAGTTGTAGATATCGAGGAATGTGCCATCCAGCATCCGCTGATTAATCGCGCCATGAATGCAGTTAAGGAAGTGGTGGCGGAACTGCAGATACCACCGTATGATTACAACAACCACAGTGGTGTTATCCGGCATGCAGTAATTCGAGTCAGTTTTAGCACAAAGACAGTAATGATTATTTTGGTAACCCGTACTGCTAAACTGCCTTATGCGTCAGAGTTGGTATCGCGGCTCACCAGTCAGCTGCCGGAGCTGCGCAGTGTGTATCATAATATCAATCCGCAGATGACTAATATGGTTTTTGGTTCAGAACTAAAGCTATTATGGGGTGAACCGCATCTAATTGACCATATTGGTAATCTGCAGTTTGCTATTTCTCCGCGTTCTTTTTTCCAAGTCAATCCGATGCAAACCAAGGTGTTGTATGATGTGATCAAGCACGCTGCTGCTCTCACTGGTACTGAAGTTGTATGGGACCTCTATTGTGGAATAGGTACTATTGGTTTGTATTTAGCAGTTTCAGCAGCAAAAGTTGTAGGGGTAGAGATCGTTCCAGAAGCTGTAGAAGATGCTAAAATCAATGCCAAGCTGAATGGTTTTGATCATGTACAGTTTTTCACCGGTAATGTGGAAGATATGGCACCTCGGCTTTTGAGACTAGGGTTAAGGCCAGATTTGATTGTAGTGGATCCACCGCGTAAGGGATGTGATCCTCAGTTGTTGGCTACCATAGCTCAGGTTAGGGTACCGCGTTTAATATATGTTTCGTGCAATCCAGCTACACTGGCCAGGGATTTGGCTTTTCTAACAGAGAATGGGTATGTAGTGGAGCTAGTGCAGCCGGTGGATATGTTTCCGCATACGGTGCACGTGGAGTGCGTAACATTGATGTCAAGGGTTAAGAAATAAAGAACTAAAAAGCTTGTAAATAAAGGGTTTCCAAACATTTAGCTTTTTTAAAGGCCACTCTGCCGGATGTGGCAATGTCAGGAAACCCTTATTTTTATAGTTTGTGGGAACATATCAACTACCCTGAAAATTAATAGTTGAGTTACTAGATTAGATAGCGGATGTTTTTTCGAAGGTTGAGGAAATAGAATAGATGTAATTTCTATAGTATTTAGTTACAGTTAATACCTTTTCCATAAAGCCATTGCTTTGGGAATTTTGTAAGATATCAGTAAAGACTTTTGTAAGTTATGATTTTTAGTAGGATT